>Ga0307513_10000063_pt1 | contig 142538 bp, 115 predicted proteins | sample 15_EM_MG_FD_202174 | JGI IMG/M metagenome (GOLD analysis project Ga0307513, IMG submission 202174) | Populus trichocarpa ectomycorrhiza microbial communities from riparian zone in the Pacific Northwest, United States - 15_EM | ecosystem: Host-associated > Plants > Roots > Unclassified...
GAGCCGTTCCGGACGGCCAGCCATTTCAACCCGTTCTTCTACATGATCGACGGCTTCCGCTACGGCTTCATCGGCCACGCCGAAGGCTCGCTCTGGGTCGGCGCCGGGATGGTGATCGGCCTGGTGATCTGCCTGACCTCGGTCAGCCTGCTGATGTTCGAGACCGGGTACAAGATCAAGACCTAGGGCGAGCTGTCGCCAGGCCCGGAGGGCCGGCCCACGCCCAATATTGACAGATCGGCCTGATCGACAGAAAAGGTGCAGCCTTCCCGTCCCCGTCGCCACGCGCCGGGGACATTTAGCTTTTGGAGGGTCTTTCCGTGACTGAAATCGCCGCGCCGCAAGCCGCGCCCGTCCCCAGCGACCATATCATGGGTGTGTACAGCCGCACCCCGCTGGCGTTCGAGCGAGGCGAAGGCGTGCGACTCTACACCACGGACGGGGACGCCTATCTCGACTGCCTGGCCGGCATCGCGGTCACTGCGCTCGGCCACGGCCACCCCAAGCTGGTGGCGGCGGTGAAGGACCAGGCAGAGAAGCTCTGGCACGTCTCCAACATCTTCACGATCCCCGGCCAGGAGGAGCTGGCGACCAAGCTCTGCGAGGCGACCTTCGCCGACGTGGTGTTCTTCACCAACTCGGGGACCGAGGCCGTCGAGTGCGCCATCAAGACGGCGCGCAAGTATCACTGGGCCAAGGGCGCGCCGGAGCGGATCGAGATCATCGGCTTCGACGGCTCGTTCCACGGCCGCACCCTGGCGGCGGTGAACGCGTCGGGGAACAAGAGCTATCTGGAGGGCTTCGGCCCGCCGATGCCGGGCTTCATCCAGCTGCCGTTCGACGACATGGAGGCCCTGAAGGCGGCCGTAGGCCCGACCACGGCGGCCATCATCATCGAGCCGGTGCAGGGCGAGGGCGGCGCGCGTTCGCTGTCGGAGGCCAGCCTCAAGGCGCTGCGCCAGCTGTGCGACGAGACCGGGACCCTGCTGATCTACGACGAGATCCAGTGCGGCCTGGGGCGCACGGGCAAGCTCTTCGCCCATGAGTGGGCCGATGGCGCCGCCCCCGACATCATGTGCGTGGCCAAGGCGCTGGGCGGCGGTTTCCCGGTCGGGGCCTGCCTCGCCACGGCGGAAGCCGGCAGCGGCATGGTTCCCGGTTCCCACGGATCGACCTATGGCGGCAATCCGCTCGCCATGGCCGTGGGGCTGGCGTCGCTGGAAGAACTGGTGAAGCCCGAACTGCTGGCCCACGTCCGCGAGGTGGCGGGCTATTTCAAGCAGCAGCTTTCGGGCCTGCAGGAGCGCTATCCCGACGTGGTGGTGGACATCCGCGGCAAGGGCCTGCTGATCGGCATCAAGCTGGCGACCAACAACCGCGCCTTCATGCAGCACGCCCGTGAGGCCAAGCTGCTGATCGCCGGTGGCGGCGACAATTGCGTGCGCCTGCTGCCGCCGCTGACCATGACGGTCGCCGAGGCCAGCGAGGCGATGCAGAAACTCGAGCAGGCCTGCGAAGCCGCCCGCGCCGCCGCAACAAGGGCCGCGTGATCATGACGGGCCCCAGGCACTTCCTGGATCTCTGGCGGCTGGACGCCAGCGACCTGCGCGCCATCCTCGACGACGCCGCGGCCCGCAAGGCCGCGCGCAAGGGGTGGCCGCAGGGCCGCGTCGACGCCGACGCCCCGGGCCGCGACCGCGTGCTGGCGATGATCTTCGAGAAGAACTCGACGCGGACGCGCTTCTCCTTCGACGCCGCCATCCGCCAGATCGGCGGCGACGCCCTGATCTCCACGGCCGCGGACATGCAGCTCGGCCGCGGCGAGACGGTGGAGGACACCGCGCGCGTGCTGTCGCGGATGGTCGACGCGGTGATGATCCGCGCCAATCATCATGCCGATGTGGAGCGCTTCGCCCTGTCCTCGACGGTGCCGGTGATCAACGGCCTGACCGACCAGAGCCATCCGTGCCAGATCATGGCCGACCTGCTGACCATCGAGGAAAGCGTCGGCCCGGTGGCCGGCAAGACGATCGCCTGGGTCGGCGACGGCAACAACGTCTGTTCCAGCTTCATCCATGCCGCGCCGAAGCTGGGGTTCTCGCTGCAGATCGCCTGCCCGCCGGTCTACCACCCCAACATGATGGACCTGGCCCGCGCCAGCGAGCAGCAGGGCCGCATCAGCATGACCGACGACCCGCGCGCGGCCGTGCGCGGGGCCGACTGCGTGATCACCGACACCTGGGTGTCGATGGGCGACACCGACCACGACGAACGGATCGCCGCCTTCGAACCCTTCCAGGTGGACGCCGGGCTGATGGACCTGGCGGCCAAGGACGGCATCTTCCTGCACTGCCTGCCGGCCCACCGGGGGGAAGAGGTCACCGACGCGGTGATGGACGGGCCGCGCTCCAGGGTCTGGGACGAGGCGGAAAACCGACTCCATGCCCAGAAGTCGATCCTGGCCTGGTGCTTCGGGGCGATCTGACTTGCCCTCACCCCGCCTCTTCCCGCAAGCGGGAGAGGAACATGCAGCACGACCCTTCTCCTCTCCCGCTTGCGGGAGAGGTCGGGTGAGGGCCACTCGAAACCGCCGACGACGGACCCTATATGCCCGCGATGTCTGAAAAACTGATCCCGGACGACCACGTCGGCGCCTTCCAGATCGAGGGCGAACCGGTGCGCGGGCGCATCGTGCGCCTCGGCCCCGCCATCCACGAGATCCTCAGCGGCCATGAGTATCCCGAGCTCGTCGCCAACCTGCTGGGCGAGGCCTGCGCCCTGGCCGCCCTGGTGGGATCGGCCCTGAAATTCGAGGGCCGGCTGATCGTCCAGGCGCAAGGCTCCGGGCCGGTGCGCTATGTGGTCGCCGACTACGACACCGCCGGCGCCCTGCGCGGCTATTGCCGGTACGACGAGGACGAGGTCGCCAAGCTGACCGGCGGCTTCGCCCGGCCCGGCGCGCGCGCCCTGCTGGGCGAAGGCGTCTTCATCATGACCGTCGACCAGGGCCCCGACATGGACCGCTACCAGGGCGTGACGGCGATCGAGGGCGAGACCCTGGCCCTGTGCGCGGAGCAATACTTCGCCCAGTCCGAGCAGACGCCCACCCGTATCCGCCTGGCGGTGGGGCAGGCCGACGTCGGCCAGGGCCTGCGCTGGCGGTCCGGCGGCGTGATGATCCAGAACGTCGCCGAGGATCAGGCCCGCGGCCCCACCGAGGAAGCCTGGGTCCGCACCCAGGCCCTGTTCGAGACCGTCGGCGAGGACGAGCTGATCGATCCGACGCTCTCGGCCAACCAGCTGCTCTTCCGGCTGTTCCACGAGGACGGCGTGCGGGTGTTCGAGCCCCGCACGCTGACCGCCTTCTGCCGCTGTTCGCAGGACCGCATCGTCTCGGTGCTGTCGTCTTTCGGCCCGGCCGAGCGCGCCGAGATGGTGGAGGACGACGGCCAGATCCGGGTGACCTGCGAATACTGCTCAAAGGTCTACAAGGTGGCGCCCGAGGATCTGGAGCGGGCGTAGCCCTCGCCCGACCTCTCCCGCTTGCGGGGGAGGCTCGGTGAGGGCCCTAGGCCGCGTCCAGCGCCCGTTCGATGTCGCGCGCGAGGTCGCCGGCGCCTTCCAGGCCGACGCTGATCCGCACCCAGCCTTCGGTGAGGCCGATCTTCAGGCGCTCCTCCTCCGACATCGAGCGGTGCGTCGTCGTCGACGGATGCGTGGCCATGGACTTGGCGTCGCCGAGGTTGTTGGAGATGTCGACGATGGCCAGCTTGTCCAGGAACCGCCATGCCGCTTCCCGGCTGCCGACGTCGAAGGCGATGACGTTGCCGCCGCCGCTCATCTGGTTGGCGATCAGCGCCGCCTGGGGGTGATCGGGGCGGCCACAGTACATGACCTGTCTGACCTTGGCGTGGGCGGCGATCACATCGGCGACCTTGCCGGCGTTCTGGGTCATGCGGCTGACCCGCAGTTCCATCGTCTCCAGCCCCTTGAGCAGCACCCAGGCGTTGAAGGGCGAAAGCGCCGGGCCGGTATGGCGCAGCAGGTCCTTGTAGGACTCCGTCATCAGGTCGGTCGGGCCGAGGATGGCGCCGCCCAGCACCCGGCCCTGGCCGTCGATGTGCTTGGTGGCCGAATAGACGACGATGTCGGCGCCGAGGGCCAGGGGCTTCTGGTAGAGCGGGGTGGCGAAGACATTGTCCACCACCAGCCTTGCGCCGGCGGCGTGGGCGATCTCGGCCACCGCCCCGATGGCGGTGACCTCGAGCAGCGGGTTGGCGGGGCTCTCCACCAGGAAGACCTTGGTGTTGGGCCGCACGGCGTTCTTCCAGGCCTCAAGGTCGGTAGCGTCCACCAGGGTGGTCTCCACCCCGAAGCGGGGCAGCAGTTCGCCGACGATCCAGCGGCAGGACCCGAACAGCGCCCGGCCGGCCACCAGGTGGTCGCCGGCCTTCAGCAGGCCCATCAGGGCGGCGTTGACGGCCGCCATGCCCGAGGCCGTCGCCTTGCAGGCCTGGGCGCCCTCCAGCAGGGCCAGGCGGTCCTCGAAGATCTGGGTCGTGGGGTTGCCGAACCGCTGGTAGATGAAGCCCGGCTCGTCGCCGGCGAAGCGGGCGTCGGCCGCCTGGGCGCTGTCGTAGGAAAAGCTCTGGGTCAGGAACAGGGCCTCGGAGATTTCCCCATAGGGCGTGCGGGCCATGCCGCCGCGGACGAGCCTCGTCTCGACTTCCCAATCGTTGGGATTCTCGGCGCTGGTGTCCTTGGCCATCGGGATCTCCTGCCCAATCGAATACGAGGGCGGCATGAACGTCAGAGCGCCCCGTCCGGTCAAGCCCGCTTGCCAGACTCGCAGGCTGCGGCGAGTGTCGCCCCGATGAGCGAGCCAGCCCCCGGCATCCTGCCCTGCCAATCCATTGACGACCTGATCGCCGCCGGTTCGATCGCGTCGCAGACCGCCTTCGATCTCGACCAGGTGCAGCCGGCAAGCCTGGATTTGCGGCTGGGCGCGCGCGCCTGGCGGGTGCGGGCCTCGTTCCTGCCGGGCCTGACCCGCACCGTGGCGACGCGGATCAAGGACGTGGCGATGCACGAACTGGATCTGACGCGGGGCGCGGTGCTGGAGCGCGGCTGCGTCTACATCGCCGAGTTGCAGGAAAGGCTGGCCCTGCCCCCGGGCGTTTCGGCCCGCGCCAACCCGAAAAGCTCGACCGGGCGGGTGGACGTCTTCGTGCGGCTGCTCACCGACCACAGCCCGGCCTTCGACGATGTGGCCCAGGGCTATTGCGGGCCTGCCTATGTGGAGATCGCGCCGCAGACCTTCTCGGTGCTGGTGCGGGCGGGCACGCGGCTGAACCAGCTGCGGCTGAAGCGCGGCCAGCCGCCGAGGCTTTCGAGCACCGACGTCGGAGTCGACCTCAGCGACGGGGTGGCGGGATTTCGCGCCCGGCGCCACGCCGGGGTCATCGACATGGACTTCGAGGACGGCCACGACCCGCGCGATTTCTGGGAGCCGCTCAATCCGCGCCACGGAGAGCTGCTGCTGGATCCGGGCGAGTTCTACATCCTGGCCTCCAAGCAGGCGATCGAGATCCCCGTCCTGCAGGCGGCCGAAATGACCCCGATCGATCCGTCGGTAGGGGAGTTCCGCGTCCATTACGCAGGCTTCTTCGATCCGGGCTTCGGGACCGAGGAGGCCCAGGCCGTGGGCTCAAAGGGCGTGCTGGAGGTCCGCAGCCACGAAACGCCCTTCATCCTGGAGGACGGCCAGACGGTGGCGAGGCTGGTCTACGAGCCGCTGACCGAAAAGCCCGCGCGCCTCTACGGCGAGGGCGGTTCGCACTATCAGCGCCAGGGGCTGAAGCTGTCGAAGCACTTCCGGGTCTGGGGGGCCTAGACCCACTCTTCCCAGCGGTCGAAAGCGCCGTCCAGCAGGGCGCGGAAGACGGCCGGCCGGTCGAATGTCGTGACGAAGGTGCGCGCGGCGGTGCCTTCGGGGCGGGTGTCCTCGGCCTGGGCGTAGACGACCTCGTAGCCGGCGGCGCGGGCCGCTGTCATGGCGAGCGGCGTCCAGTTCATCGACTGGCCCAGCGGGATGGCGAAGGTGGCGGGGGCGATCCCCAGGCGCTGCTGGATCACCCGCCGGGAGGTCTCGAGTTCGGCGACCGTGGCCTCGGCGTCCAGGCGCCCGAAATCGGGGTGGGTGACCGAATGGCTGCCCAGATCGAGATCGTCGCCCATCAGTTTTTCCAGCGCCCGCCAGTCCAGGATGACGTCGCGCGTCCAGTCGGCGGCGTGATCGCTCCAGTCCGACACCACGAACAGCGACCAGGGCAGGCCGAACTCGCGGATGATCGGCGCCGCGTGCTGCGCCACGCTGGTCCAGGCGTCGTCGAAGGTCAGGGCGAGATCCTTGGCCTCGCCGCCCGTGCGCGCGATGTCCTGGGCCGGGACGAACCGGTAGCCGAGTTCGAGGGCGGTCTCGATCTGGCGCCGGAAGCGCGCCGGGGCGACGTCGTTGACGCCGGTGCGCGGCTGGCCGATCGAATGGTAGCAGAGGATGCGGCCCCGCCCGCGGGGCTTGGAACTGCGGGGCAGGGCGGCCAGGGCGTTGCGTTCGCCGAACATGCGCGCCGCGGCGACGCGCTCGCGGGTCAGGCCCGCGCCACGCAACACTCGCTTTACGACCCGCTTCATCTCGCCGCCCGCCCCCGACCTCGTCAGCCGTCCTTATCGGGCGCCTGCAGAAATCGCGCCAGGGGCAGGTCTCAAGGAGTCACGGCCTGGGCGGCGACGATATAGGGGCCGAGGCGGACGAAGGCGTTGGCGTGCGGCGCATGGATGTGGCGCGGCGCGAAAGCCGTGATCCCTGCGCCCCGAAGCTGGGCGGCGCGCGCGGCGATGGCGGGGGGATCGGTCTCCTCCGGGGTGACGAAGAGGCCAAGGCGCCGCGAGGCCCGGCCGAGGTCGGCGCGGGCGCTGAGCGCCGACAGCGGCGCCGAGAGCAGCAGGCCGAGGGTCACCGGCGCGGTCCACAGGAAGAAGGTCATGTCGAACTGCAGGGCGCTGAGCGCGCAGACCACCCCGATGGCGGTATGCCAGCGGTGTGCGCGCCAGGCTTCGCGCGCGCTCATGCCGGCGCCGTCGCGCTGCTGGGCGCTCCATCCTGAATCGCGGCCGCTCAGGACGTCCAGCACGGCGCGGCTGTGCATCAGCATGACGATAGGCGCGAACAGGGCCGAGAGCAGCATTTCGGCGATCAGTCCGGCGACGAAGCGCGCCCGCCCGCCGCTGGCCTGCAACAGGTCGCGATCGCGCAGGGTGAGCATGCCGGCCAGGATCTTGGGGCCCAGCAGCAGAGCGAAGGTCAGCGCCAGCAGCCCGGCGGCCATCGGGGCGACGGCGCTGTCGACGGCGTCGCGCTGCTGCACCCAGACCACCGCCCCGACCGCCAGGAACGCCAGCCACAGCGGTGCGGTGAGGTAGGACAGCACGCCGCGCAGCAGATGGATGCGGCTGATCCAGTGGAGGCCCGCGGTCCGCAGCAGCGCCGCATGCTGGAGATTGCCCTGGCACCAGCGGCGATCCCGCGCCCCCATGCCGATCAGCGAGGGGGGCGTCTCCTCGTAGCTGCCGGTGAGGCTGGTCGCCATGCGCACCGCCCAGCCGCCGCGCCGGAGCAGGGCGGCCTCGACGAAATCGTGGCTCATGATATGGCCGCCGAACGGCTTGACGCCCTTGAGGTGCGGCAGGCCCGCATGGCCGGCGAAGGCTCGCGTGCGGATGATGGCGTTGTGGCCCCAGTAATTGCCTTCGGCGCCGGACCACCAGTCCTGGCCGCGGGCGATCATCGGGCCATAGGCGCGGGCGGCGAACTGCTGGAGACGGCCAAACAGCGTCGTCGCGTGCACGATCAGCGGCAGGGTCTGGATCAGGCCGGCGCGCGGGTCGCGCTCCATGGCCGCGGTGAGGCGGACGATGGTGTCGGCGCTCATCAGGCTGTCGGCGTCCAGTATGATCATCGATTCATAGGCGCCGCCGAAACGCCGGACCCATTCGCCGATGTTGCCGGCCTTGCGATCGATGTTCTCGCGACGGCGGCGGTAGAAGATGCGGCCGGCCGCGCCCGGCTGCTGGAGCAGGCGCACGACGCCGGCGGCCTCGGCGCGGGCGATGGCCTCGTCGCGCGTGTCGCTGAGGATGAAGAGGTCGTAGAGTTCGGCGACGCCGGCCTCGACCAGGTCCTCGTAGATCGCCTGCACGCCGGCGAGGATCCGGCCCGGATCCTCATTGTAGGTGGGCATCAACAGGGCCGTGCGGGTGAAGATGATCGGCTGCGGCGCCTCGGCGTCCAGCACGGGCGCGCCGAGGCTGATGATGAAGCCGGCCAGGGCGCTGGCCGACGAAAAGGCGATCCAGGCGAACAGGATGGCGAAGATCGCCAGGGCGCAGCCGTCGACGATGGTGAAGCCGTTGAGCTGCAACAGGGGCGTCATCACGCCGATGCTGAGCGCCGTCAGCAAACCGGTCGCCAGCAGCAACGTCCCGCGACGCCAGTCGAACAACGGCCCGGAAAGCTTGAAACGGTCGGCGCGCAGCCCTTCGCCGAGGTCCTGCGCCGGCATCGCCAGGGGCGCCGGGGCCGGCGTCAGTTGCGTCGAGGGACCGGCGAGACTGGGGCGATCGGTGCTTCGCAGAGGCTGGTTCATGGCGCGATCCATCGATAGGTCCAAATCTCCGAGCAGGGCTTTCCGCCGATCTTCAGGGCGGCGCGAAGGTCGCTGAGGCGCGCACCCGCCGGATCCAGTTCGAAATTCAACCGGACGCCGCCCGTCTGGTCGTTGGGCTGGACGACCACGCCGGAAACGTGTCCGGCGCTGGCGGTGATGTCGGCTTCCATGTCGTTGGCGGCGCTCGGCGTGTCGAAGTCGACGAAGAAGCGCCGAAGCCCGCCGTGGCTGCCCAGCCCGCTGCGCCAATGGGTCGCCCGCGCCAGGCCAGGCGCGGGAGCGGGCTCCTGGCCCCAGTCGAGGCGATAGGCGAAGCGGTGCTCGCGACCGGCCGCCAGCGGCTGGGCGGGACGCCAGCAGGCGACGATGTTGTCTTCGGCCTCGGTGCGCGTGGCCAGTTCGATCAGCCGCACGTCGCCCTCGCCGAAGGGGGCGGCGGGTGCGGCCCACAGGCTGGGGCGCAGGTCGTAGCGGGCCTCGAGGTCCTGGTAGCTGGCCAGGTCCTTCTGCCGCTGCATCAGGCCAAAGCCGGCGGGATCGCGATCCTTGAAGGCGCTGGACTGAAGCTGGGTCGGGTTCGACAGCGGCCGCCAGATCCGCTCGCCCGCGCCGTTGGCGATCAGCAGGCCGTCGGAGTCGTGGACCTCGGGGCGGAAGTCGTCGAATCGGCGCGGCTGCTCCGGCCCGAAGAGGAACATGCTGCTCATGGGCGCCAGGCCGGCCTTGGCGAGATCGACGCGGGGGAAGAAGCTGGCCGTGACGTCGAAACGCGTGGCCGCGCCCGGGGCGATGACGAAACGGAAGGCGCCGGTGACGCTCGGGCTGTCCATCAGGGCGTGGACGACGATGGACCTGGCGTTCTGGGCCGGGCGCTCGATCCAGAAGCTTCGGAAGGCGGGGAACTCCTCGCCCGGGTCTCCCGCGCCGATCGCCAGGCCGCGAGCCGAAAGGCCATAGAGGCCGCCCCTGGCCACGGCCCGGAAGTAGCTCGCGCCCAGGAAGGCCGCGACCTCGTCGAAATGGTCGGAACGGTTGATGGGGCTGTGGATGCGGAAGCCGGCGAAGCCGAGGCTGGGGCCGGCGCCGAACGAACCTTGCGGGCCGAAGGTGAAGAGGTCCGGCTGGTAGGCGATCGGGCGGGCGCGGCCCTCCACGACCTCGAATATCTCCACCTTGTCGCGGAAGATGCCGCCGCGATGGAAGAACTGCAGTTGAAAGGGCGCGCCCTCATCGCGCCAAAGCGCCCGGGACGGCTTGAAGCGAAGGTCGCGATAGGCGTCGTAGCCGATCTTCGCCAGCCGCGGCGGCAGGTCGTCGTTGGCCGGCGCCTTGTAGGGCTGCGAGGCCAGCCGCCGGGCGGCGGCGCGGACATTCTGGCCATCGAATCCGCCGGGGCTTGCCGCCGCGCCGGCTAGGGCCGCTGCGGGCAGCGATACAATGACCTCACGACGACGCATTACTCGGACGAATTCCTCGGCTGCCTTGGGGGGCAGCGGGTCACATAAGGTTAAGACATAAAAAAGGCGGCGAGCGCCGCCGCCGCCGTGATCGGCCTGTCGTCGTCGCCATGCGTAAAAGCTTGGCAACGATCACCGACGAGCGTGGAACCTAGGCATCTCGTCCCCCCGGCCGTAGAATGCCGGCCAGGGCCCACGCAGCGCTTTTTTTGAGAGGCCGAACGATGATCACCGGGCTGGATCACGCCAATATCTGCACCGACGACCTGGAGGCGACGCGCGCCTTCTACGTGGACCTCCTGGGGCTGGAAGAGGGGTTCCGACCGAACCTCGGGTCGAGCCGGGGGCTATGGCTCTACGCAAACCAGAGGCCGATCCTGCACATCATCCTGGAGTCGCAGGCCCGCCCGCCCGGCGGCGCGCTCGATCATGTAGCGTTTGCGGTCAGCGATTTCGACGCCACGCTCGCGCGCCTCGACGGCGCCGGGGTGACCTATCAGGCGCGGGATATTCCCGACGGGATCGGTCGCCAGGCCTTCGTCAAGGATCCGAGCGGCGTCACCATCGAGCTCAACTGGCGGCGCGCGGCCTAGCTTCAGTCGCCCCGAAGCAGCCTGCGGCGATTGGCGCGGACTTTTCGCCGCACATGCGCCAAGGCTCGCGACGACGGCCCCGGACCCAGCAGATCGAGGCCGGAGGTCATCAACTGAGTCTGCAATTCCAGGCCGGCCTGGATTTTCTCAGACACCATCAGCGCGGCTTCGCGCTCGGCTGCGGGACCCCCGGCGCTGGCGCGCACCAGGCGCAGGGCGATGACCGTCTGCGCTTCGAGCCCCAACTTCATGACGTTGATCGAAAAGTCGAGCCAGGGGTTCTTCGACGCCATCGACAAATCTTTCACGGGCGGAGCCAGACGCCGCGCCGCAGTGCGCGGAATGGACAGGCCTCTCTAACGAGATTCACTCGTGGCCAGTTTTACCGCTGGCCGCAAGGCGCATCTGCCCAGCCCTTCGCAACGTCTCCCGCCGCGCTCGGGTCAATCGGCCCGAGAGGCCCAAAGGCAGGTGTCTACAGCGCGCCCAAGACGCTGGAGCGCGTCAGACGATCCCCAGGCTCCTGCCGTTGCGTCCGCATCGTCGCCTTTGTGCATGTGCGGCGGTTGGCGAAAGCGGCCGATACGCCTACCACGTCAGACGCCCGGCCCCTTGCGGGCGCCTATTGCCCCGAGGACCGCCATGACGCCCAGTTCCCCTCCGCCCGCAGGCCGCGGCGCCGAGATCGCCGCCCGCGTGGAAGCCTTCGTCCGCAATGAGATCGCCCCTTACCAGGACGATCCGCGCCGCGACGCCCACGGCCCCAGCGACGCGTTGGTCCAGGAAATGCGCGACCTGGCGCGGGCCCGCGGCGTGCTGACGCCGCACATCCTGGCCAATGGCGATCACCTGTCCCACGTCGAGACCGCGCTCGTCCTGCGCGCGGCCGGCATACACCCCCTCGGTCCGGAGGCCGTCAATGTCGCCGCGCCCGACGAGGGCAACATGTTCCTGCTGGGCAAGGTCGGGTCCCCCGAGCAGAAGGCGCATTTCCTGAAGCCCCTGGTGGCCGGGACGGCGCGGTCGGCCTTCTTCATGACCGAGCCGGCGGCCGTGGGCGGCGCGGGCTCCGATCCCTCGATGATGCAGACGACCGCGCGGCCGGACGGCGACCACTGGGTCATCAACGGCCGCAAGTCGTTCATCACCGGCGCGCAGGGCGCCAAGGTCGGCATCGTCATGGCCAAGACCTCGACGGGGGACAAGATGGCCGCCACCATGTTCCTGGTCGACCTGCCCGACCCGGCCATCAGGATCGAAAGGGTGTTCGACACCATCGATTCCAGCATGCCCGGCGGGCACGCGGCCATCTCCATCGAGAACCTGCGGGTGTCGGCCGACCAGATCCTGGGCGAGGTGGACGAGGGCCTGAAATACGCCCAGGTGCGCCTGTCGCCGGCCCGCCTCACCCACTGCATGCGCTGGCTGGGCGCCTGCACCCGCGCCAACGAGATCGCCACCGACTACGCCTGCACGCGTCAGGCTTTCGGCAAGCCGCTGGTGGACCACGAAGGCGTCGGCTTCATGCTGGCCGACAACCTCATCGACCTGAAACAGGCCGAACTGATGATCGACTGGTGCGCCGGCGTCCTCGACGGCGGCTCGCTGGGCACGGCCGAATCCTCGATGACCAAGGTGGCGGTCTCCGAGGCCCTGTTCCGTATCGCCGACCGTTGCGTCCAGATCATGGGCAGCTACGGGGTCTCCGGCGACACCATCGTCGAGCAGGTGTTCCGCGAGATCCGCGCCTTCCGCATCTACGACGGCCCGACGGAGGTCCACAAATGGTCGCTGGCCAAGAAGATCAAGCGCGACCAGAAGGCCGCCAAGGCCTGACCCTGGCGCTCGGGGGCGGCGGCCCCCATGTCTTGGAACAGGACGCGCAAACGTGTATCGAGGCCGGGTGATTGACTTACTCGGCATTCAAAAATTGGGCCGAGACGGCCGGAAGGATTTCCAATGGCTAGCAGTGACAACAAGGTCTTCGTCGCGGGCGTCGGCATGATCCCCTTCGCCAAGCCGGGCGCCAGCGAGACCTACGACGTGATGGGCTCCAAGGCCGCCCGCCAGGCGCTCGAAGACGCCGGCGTCGGCTACGACAAGGTCGAGCAGGCCTATGCCGGCTACGTCTACGGCGACTCCACCTGCGGCCAGATGGCGATCTATCCGGTGGGGATGACCGGCATCCCGGTGATCAACGTCAACAACAACTGCTCGACCGGCTCCACGGCGCTGTATCTCGCCCGGCAAGCCATCGTCAGCGGCGCGGCCGAATGCGTCCTGGCGCTCGGCTTCGAGCAGATGAAGCCCGGCGCGCTCGGCAGCGTCTTCCAGGACCGGCCCAGCCCCTTCGACGCGTTCGACGCCGAGTGCGAGACGCTGGTGGGCGACATCGAACTACCGCTGGCGCTCAAGTACTTCGGCGGGGCCGGCAAGGCGCACATGGACAAGTACGGGACGTCCGTCGAGGACTTCGCCCGCATCCGCGCCAAAGCCAGCCGGCACGCCGCCCGCAACCCGCTGGCGGTGTTCCGCAACGAAGTCACCGCCGACGACGTGATGGCCTCTCCCGTCATGTGGCCGGGCGTGATGACGCGCCTGATGGCCTGTCCGCCGACCTGCGGCGCGGCGGCCGCCATCCTGGTCTCCGAAGCCTTCGCCAAGCGCAACGGCCTGAGCACCCAGGTGCGTATCGCCGCCCAGGCCATGACCACCGACACTCCCAGCACCTTCGAGGCCCACGACATGATGCGGCTCGTCGGCTACGACATGAGCCACGCCGCCGCGGCCAAGGTCTATGAGGCCTCGGGCGTCGGTCCGGGCGATCTTGACGCCGTCGAGTTGCACGACTGCTTCGCGCACAACGAGCTGATCACCTACGAAGGGCTCGGCCTCTGCCCCGAGGGCGGGGCTGCGAAGTTCATCGCCGACGGCGACAACACCTATGGCGGCAAGGTGGTGACCAACCCGTCGGGCGGCCTGCTGTCGAAGGGCCACCCGCTCGGCGCCACGGGCCTGGCCCAATGCTACGAGTTGACCCACCAGTTGCGCGGCACCGCCGAGGCGCGGCAGGTCGACGGCGCGCGCACGGCCCTGCAGCACAACCTCGGCATCGGCGGCGCCTGCGTCGTTACGCTTTACCAGGCGGGTTAAGCCGCAGGCGAGGCCGCAGCCATGGCCGGGGCGATCTCGTCGAGGATCTCGCGCGCCAGGAAACCGAGGGGGCCGACCTTCTTCGCCAGCCGGACGCCCGCCTGACCGTGGAGGTAGACCCCCCAGGCCGCCGCCTCGAGAGTCGAGGCGCCCCTGGCCAGCAAGCCGCCCATGACGCCGGCCAAGGTGTCGCCCGATCCGCTGGTGGCGAGACCGAAGACCCCGTCCGGATGGCGCAGGGCCGTTCCGTCCGGTGCGACCACATAGGTGCAGGCCCCCTTCATCGCCACGACGGCGCCGTAGCGCGCGGCGATCTCGCGGGCGATGGCCAGGGGGTCGGCCTCCACCTGCTGCTTCGACCAGCCGGACAACCTGGCCATCTCGCCGGCGTGGGGCGTCAGGATCGTGCGGCCGTGAATACGCACGCTGTCGGGCCGCAGGGCGGCGAGCGCCGCGGCGTCGAGCACCAGGGGCGGGCCGCCCCTGACCTTCAGCAAGGCGCTCGTAAGACGGGCGACCATGGCCTCGTCCATCATGCCGGGACCGACCACCGCCGCGTCGGCCTTCTGGAAAAGTTCGCAGGCCAGCCGCGCCGCCGCCGTGACGTCGGCCGGCATGGGGACCACCATCGCCTCCGGGAGGGCGACGGCGACGTGAGGCTGGACGGCCTCGGCGACGGCCACTTGCAGTTTCCCGGCCCCGGCGCGCAGGGCCGCTATGCCGGCCAGCATCGCGCCGCCGGGCGACTCCAGCGAGCCGCCGATGATCAGCACGCGCCCGCGGGTCTCTTTGTCGCCGGTCCTGTCCGCCGGGAGCGGCATCTGCGCCAGGCTGGCCGGATCGAGGTCGCGCATCTCGCTCAACGGCTTGCGACGTTGGCGTCGGGCGCCGCGGTGACGGGCGCGCCCTCGACCACCAGGGGCGTGGTGAAATTGTAGCTGTGCAGGACCAGGCCGCCGTCGTGGCCAGCCGTGCGGTCGAAGCGGTATTCGGTGACGCTGCAATTGGCCACCTCGTCCTGGGCGTCGATGGCCAGGATCTGCTGCTCGGTCAGGTTCTCGATGAGGTAGCGCAGGCACAGGACGACCACCTGGTGGGCGACGATCAGCACCCTCTGGCCGCCGTTGTGCAGGGCGATGGTGTCGAGCGCGCTGCGCAGCCGCAGGATCACGTCGCACCAGCTCTCGCCGCCCGGCGGGCGGTGATAGAACTTGCCCAGCAGGCGTCGGAACTCGGCCTGCTCGGGGAAGGCCTCCATGATCCCTGTGCGGGTCAGCCGGTCGAGGATGCCGAACTCCTTCTCCCGAAGGCGTTCGTCGATGGTGAAGGCCGGCGCCTTGGGGTCCAGGCCGCCGGCTTCGCAGAGGAGGCGGGCGGTCTCGCGAGCCCGCAGGTAGGGGCTGGTGAGCAGCACGCCCGGACGCTGCCGGACCGGCATGGCGTTGAACCAGCGGCCCAGCGCGGCGGCCTGCTTCTCCCCGAGGGCGCTTAGCGGAACATCGACGTCGCGTTCGCCGACGTCGATGCGATCCAGGCCCTTGGCGTAGGCTGCGTCACGCGCGACATTGCCGGCGCTCTCGCCATGGCGGACGATCCACAGACGTTCGGGCCAGCGCTGCATGCCATGTGAAACACGCCGCCGGCCCGGAGGTTCAGGCCTTCCGGGCCAGCTTGGCCATCAGGCGGCCTGGAGCGCGCGGTCCTGCGCGATCTGGTCCAGCCGAGCGACCGCGCCGGTGATCGCCTGGTCGCGGGCCTCGGGCCCGAAGGCGACCTTTTCGGCATGCACGAAGGTGACGTCGGTCAGGCCGATGAAGCCCAGCAACTGGCGGAGATAGGGCTCCTGGAAGTCGACCGCCTGGGCGGGGCCCTCGCTATAGAGGCCGCCGCGGGACTCGATGACGATCACCCGCTTGCCGGTGAGCAGGCCCTTGGGGCCGGCCTCGGAATAGCTGAAGGTCTCACCGGCGCGCAGCACATGGTCGAACCACGACCGCAAGGTGGTGGGGATGCTGAAGTTGTACATCGGCGCGCCGATGACGATGACGTCGGCGGCGCGCAATTCGGCGATCAGGGTGTCGGAGAGGTCGCGGGCGGCGACTTCCGCCGGGCTCTGCGCCTGCGCGCGGACGCCGGCCACGGTTTGCGGGACAAGGTGCGGCACGTGGCCATCGGCGAGATCGCGGACCACGACGTGGGCCGTCGGATCGGCTGCCACCAGCCCGCTGACGGCTTCATCGACGATGCGGCGCGAAACCGAGGCTTCGCCACTGAGGCTGCTGTTGACGACGAGAATATTGGACATGGGACCCTCCGGGGTCTTCAAGGATTGACCCGACCAATCTGGTGGCTCCAGTATTGCAACGATAGTCCGCCAATCTGCACCAGACTGTTGCGCACAGGGGAACGATAGCCATGCTCGAGCTGGAGGGTCTGCAAGCCTTTGTCGAGGTCGCCGAGGCTGGCGGCTTCGGGCGCGCCGGCCGGCGTCTCGGCGTCTCGAAATCCATCGTCAGCCGCCGGGTTTCGCGCCTGGAGGCCGAACTCGGCGCCCAGTTGCTCAGCCGCACGACCCGCGGCGTGGCGGTGACCGAGGCGGGCCTGTCCTTCAAGGCGCACGCCGACAAGGTGCTTGAGGAACTGGAGGCCGCCCGCGACGTGGTGGCCCAAAGCGGCGACGAGATCGTCGGCAGCTTGCGGATCGCCGCGCCGTCGTCATTCGGCGCCCGGCACCTGGCCCCGGTGCTGGCCGAACTGGCCGTCCGTCACCCGAGGCTGCACGTCGAGGCCGACTACAGCGACCGGTTCGTCGACCTGATCGCCGAACGGTTCGATGTGGCCGTCCGCTTGGGCACGCTGGTGGATTCCAGCCTGCTCGCGCGGCGCATCGCGCCGATCCATGCGGTGACGGTCGCCAGCCCGGGCTATCTGGAGCGCCATGGCGAGCCGAAGACGCCCGCCGACCTCGCCAGCCATGAAGCCCTGCTGCAGGGCGCCGAGATCTGGCGTTTTCGCGACGGGCGGCGCGAGATCTCCATTCGCGGCGAGGGGCGCTTCAAGGCCAACAACGGCTACGCCCTGGTGGCGGCGGCCGAGGCGGGGCTGGGCGTAGCGGTCCTGCCGACGTTCCTGGTGGGCGAGTCGATCGAACGTGGAACGTTGACGCGGATATTGCGTGACTACCCGGTCCCGGAAGCGGGGCTGTTCATCGTGCGCCCGCCGCCGGCCGGCCCGATGTCGGGCAAGCTGCGCGCCCTGACCGACCTGATCGTCGAGCGGTTCGGCGGCGAACCCTATTGGGACGCATGCGAAAAGCACCGCATTGCGGGCGATTGAGCGCGCCCGCCGCGACTGTTCAGAGCGTCCGGGCGATCAGTACCTTCATGATCTCGTTGGCGCCGCCATAGATCCGCTGGACGCGGGCGTCGCGATACATCTGGCCGATGGGGTATTCCAGAATATAGCCGGGCGAGCGCGGCGTCAGGCGCATGTTCGTCGAGGAACTTGCGCACCGAGTCTTCGAACATCCGCAGGTCTTCTTCCATCGGACTGGCGGGGCGGTTGGTGAAGATGCTCATCCGATGGATTCCTTCAAGTCGTTGCGAGCGGCGGCGCGGTAGGCGCTGCTTTGGCGAAGGCGCAGCTAAGGAAGTCAACGGCGCCTTCGCATATCGTGGACGTCCACGGCGCCGATAGGGCATGAAGGCCGCCTTCGACGGAAAGAAGCCTCATGCCCACTATCCCGCTTTACGAAGACGGCGCGAGTCCCGAGCAGGAGGCTCTGGCCGCCGAGATCCGCGTACGGCGGGGCGGTGATCTGCTGAACCTCGACCGCATGCTGCTGCACAGTCCGCCGTTCGCGCAGGGGTGGACCTATTTCATGCCCAAGGTCCGCGCCGATCTTTCGATTTCCCAGCGCGAAAGCGAACTGATCATCTGCGCGGTGGCGAGGATCAACAACGCCGACTACGAATTTCATCAACACGCGCCGCTGCTTCTGAAAGCCGGCGCCTCGGCGGCGCAGCTGGCGGCGCTGGGCGATGTCGAGGCCGCCTGCACCGACGCCGCGCTGTTCAGCCCCGCCGAGCGGGCGATCCTGCGCGTCACCCTGGAAAGCACGCGGGATGTGCGCGTCAGCGAACCGGCGATTGCGGCCCTGCGCGAATTTTTCCCCGACCCGCGCAGCGTCGTGGAAGTCGTCGGCGTGATCGCGGCCTACAACATGGTCTCGCGAGTCCTCGTCGCGCTGGACATTCCGATCGAGAGCTAAGTCCATCGAAAGCTGAAGATAAGAAGGCGCCGCCGCCGGTTGCGCCATGCGATCAAACAGGGAGAAGCAGGATGAGTACGGAAAATACGGGGCTGGAACTGCGGTCGCTGGTGAAGAAGAGCGGCGAGCTTGATCTGTCGTTGGTCAGGGTTCCGATCCCGACGCCAGGCGTCGACGAGGTCGTCGTGCGAATAGAAGCCGCGCCCATAAATCCCTCCGATCTCGGGTTGCTGATCGGCCCTGCCGACATGAGCGCCGCCAGGGCGTCCGGGACTGCCGAGGCGCCGGTGGTCACCGCGCCGGTGCCCGCCTCGGCGATGAGAAGCCTTGGCCTACGCCTGGACGAGTCGATGCCGGTCGGCAACGAGGGCGCGGGTACGGTGATCGCGGCGGGGGACTCGCCGCAGGCCCAGGCCTTGCTCGGCAAGACTGTGGCTGTGACCGGCGGGGCGATGTACGCCCAGTATCGCTGCCTGAAGGCCGGCCAGTGCCTGGTGCTGCCGCCAGGCGCCACGGCGGCGGACGGCGCCTCCAGCTTCGTCAATCCGATGACGGCGCTGGCGATGGTGGAGACCATGCGGCGCGAAGGCTATACCGCCCTGGTCCATACGGCGGCGGCGTCGAACCTCGGCCAGATGTTGAACAAGGTCTGCCGGCAGGACGGCGTGAAGCTGGTGAACATCGTCCGCTCGAAGGCGCAGGGCGACCTGCTGCGCGGGATCGGCGCGACCTATGTCTGCGATTCCACCTCGCCGACCTTCCTGGACGACCTGACCGAGGCGCTGGTCGAGACCGGGGCGACCCTGGCCTTCGACGCCATCGGCGGCGGGAAGCTGGCGGGGCAGATCCTCACCTGCATGGAGGCCGCGGCCAACCGGACGGCGAAAGAGTACAGCCGCTACGGATCCTCGGTGCACAAGCAGGTCTATATCTATGGCGCCCTGGACCCCAGCCCCACGGAGCTCCACCGCACGTTCGGCCTGGTCTGGGGCGTCAGCGGCTGGTTGCTGACGCCGTTTCTTCAGAAGATCGGATCGGCCGACGTCCAGAGGCTGCGCGCGCGCGTTGCAGCCGAACTCAAGACGACGTTCGCAAGCCACTATACCCGCGAAGTCTCGCTGGCCGAGGCGCTCAGCCTGGAAGCCATCGGGGTCTACAATAAGCGGTCGACGGGGGAGAAATACCTGATCAATCCCAGTAAGGGATTTGCTCAATAGAACAAAAAAAGCGCCGCCCGTGAGGGCGGCGCTTTCCGATCGACAGACGCGTCGAAGTTTAGGCGGTGGCCTTCTTCGCGCGGGGCTTCGGGGCGGCCTTGGCGGCGCGGGCCGGAGCCGGCGCGGCCTTGGCGGGCTGACGGCCGCCTTGGCCGAGGCCCATTTGCTTGGCCAGGTTGGAGCGGGCCGCCGCATAGGCGGGCGCAACCATCGGATAGTCGCGGGGCAGGCCCCACTTGGCGCGATACTGTTCAGGGGTCAGGTCGTAAGCCGTGCGCAGGTGGCGCTTCAGGCTCTTGAACTTGCGACCGTCTTCCAAGCAGATGATCGCGTCCGGGGTGATCGATTTCTTGATCGGAACTGCGGGATCCTTGCGGGCTTCCGGTTCAGCAGCCGGCGTCGCGATATTGCCGAGCGCGTTATGCACGCTACGGATCAATTCCGGCAGCTCACTAGCTTGAACACTATTATTGCTTACGTAAGCCGCAACGATATCCGAGGTAAGTTCGATAACGTTGGAATTGCCGTCCGTCATTGTATGGTCCTGTCGCTGTTGGTGACCCCAAGTAATCCTTCCTGCATGACAAAGCAACATGCCGAATGTATCGTCGCGTCAGATTGCGATTCTTGTACACCAGTAGCCTGTGGCATGAGGCCGTCTGCACCGACGGCCGCTTCTCCTTGTTCGCATCGCCGCCGCGGCCGCGGCGTGAGAAAACCCTGCCACAACACCAAGTTTCGTCGTGCGAATTGACTTCAAGCGGGCTTGGATCGAAGTGCTGCGGCGACGAACAGCTTGAGTCACTACAATCCTGAGGTCGGAATTTGGGTCGTGGATCGACGCCCGTCCCGTCCAACAAAGATGTATGGGGCGGCCACATTGAAGTTGGCGCCTGCGTCAGGAACTTTCCCGGCGCGCCTGCGGCCTGGCGGCGATGAGTCGGGCGCTTCAGGCGCACAATACTGATTTTACGAGCATCGTGGGCGGTCGAGGGGCGCCGCCGGTAGAATATCCTCGGTGGTCGCGTGGGCGAGCGCGACGATCGAGCGCGCGCTCTGGCCCATGGCGACGGCCGACGCAGCCTGATAGAGGGGGGCGTCGGCCCTGCGGGCGCGGCAGGTTTGGCAAGCGGGTGAGACAATCCATGCAGGTCGGCAAGGCGATCATCCTCAGCGCCGGGCAGGGCCGTCGCCTGCGCCCGTTGACCGATACGCGCCCCAAGTGCCTGGTCGAGCTCTCCGGCCGCAGCGTGCTGCACTGGCAGTTGTTGCATCTCCACGCCGCCGGCCTGGAGGAGGTGGTGGTGGTGACCGGGTTCGCCGCCGACAAGGTCGACGATGAGATCGCCGGCCTGGCGCTGCCGGGACTGAGGGTCCGGACGCTCTTCAATCCGTTCTACGGGCTCACCGACAACCTCGCCACCTGCTGGCTGGCGCGCGAGGAGATGCGCTCGCCCTTCCTGTTGCTGAACGGCGACACCCTGTTCGAACGCGCCATCGCCCAGCGCCTGCTGGCTGCGCCGCCCGCGCCGATCACCCTGACCATCGATCGCAAGCCGAGCTACGACGCCGACGACATGAAGGTGCTGACCGATGGCCCCCGGTTGATGGCCGTCGGCAAGGCGATCGAGGCCTATGACGCCGAGTCGATCGGCTTCTCCAGGTTTTCGGTCGAGGGCGCAGCGGCCTTCGTCCGGGCGGTGGAGACGGCGCTGAGGGCGTCTGAGGGACTCAAGCGCTGGTACCTGAGCGTGATCGACCAGTTGGCGCGCGAACAGGGCGGCGTCGAGGTCGCCTCCATCGAGGGGCTCGGCTGGGCCGAAATGGACGTGCCGGAAGACGTGGCCCGCAATCGCGAGCTGACGGAGCGCTGGTCGGCGGTCGAGGTCTCCGCCTAGCCCTCGACCAGGCTGCGGACCAGATCCAGGTCGCTGGGCTTGTCGACATCCACCGCGCAGAGTCCGTAGGGCGTGCGTACTGCGGCGGCGGTCACGCCGGCCTTGCGGCCGATACGCGCCACGGCCTGATCCAGGGTCAGGCGGCCCAGCAGATAGCCGATCAGCATGCCGGGGCCGAGCAGGGCGGCGATTCGCCAGGGCCGCTTGCGGTGGGCCTCGACCTGGCGCCAGAGGTCGATCGCCGCCAGGGCGCGTTCATTGCGCAGGTAGAAGAGGTTGCAGCCCGAATAGCGCCCGTCTCGGAACGACAGGTAGCTGCGCTGCGTCTGCGGCGCGGCGGCGCGCACCACGGCCTCCGGAGCCAGCAGGGCGGCGATATCGGCGTCGGGCGGAATGTCGGCCAGGAAGCGGCTGACCCATGCGCCGTCCAGCAAGGCGTGGTCGGCGGTGGTCACCAGGAGCGGCGTGCCCAGCTGGCGCGCAGCCTGGGCGACGCTGAGGCTGGGGCCGGCCGAGGCCTCCAGCACGACGCCGACGGGCGCAGCGGGGACCAAGGCGCCCACCGCGGGATCCGAGGTGGAGACTGCGATCCGCGTGGCGCCGGCCGCCTGCAACGCCGATATCACGCGGGCCAGCAGGGTCTGGCCCCCCAGGACGATCAGCGCCTTGTGCGCGACCTTGGCGTAGACCGCCACGGGGTCCGGCCCGCCACGCGATCCGGCCAGCACCAGGGCGGTGAATCCCGTCACGCCAGGGCCTTCTCGTAGATCCGATAGGTCTTGTAGATCCGCCCGCCGGTGGCCTCGCTGATCCGCCGCATGGGGGCGTTGTCCTCAAGGATCCAGGAGAATTCCACATGCTCGTAGCCGAGCGCCCGGCCCTGGTTGGCCACGGCGTCCATCATCTGGAACGGCAGCAGCTGGCCGCGCATCATCGCGCCGAACTTGCGCCGCACGCCCATCAGGGGGACGCGCAGGGTCTTCACGCGGGCGACCTTCAACCGCCATAGCAGCTTGGCCCAGCCGAACGGCGCCAGGCGCCCGCCAAGGTCGGCGATGGCTTCGTTCAGGTTCGGCAGCGCCACGACGACGCCGGCGCTCTCGCCGTCGATCTCGGTGAACCAGACCAGCCGGGGGTCGATGACCGGCCGCATCGCCTTGGCCAGCTGCGCCGTTTCCGCCTCCGTGGTGGGCGTGAAGCCCCAGTTGTCCGCCCAGGCGTCGTTGAGGATCTCGGTCAGGGTGGCGACCTCGGCGTCGTAGCACTTCATGTCGAGCATCCGCAGGGTCACCCCCGGCCCCGGGCCGCGCTTCAGCCGCCGCAAGGCCGCAGGCGGCAGGTCGTCGGTCTTCAGCGAGGCGATGTAGGCGTAGACGTCCTTGGCCTTGGCGTAGCCCTGCGCCTCGATGCGAGGACCGGCATAGGCGGGGTCATGGCCCATCATCACCATCGGGGGGGTGTCGAAGCCGTCCACCAGCAGGCCGACCTCCTCGTTGACCGACAGGTTGAAGGGCCCCATGGCGACCGCGCAGCCGCGGGCCTTCAGCCAGGCCTCGGCGGTCTGCAGCAGCAGGGCGAACACCTCGGGGTCGTCCTCCGCGGCGATCAGGCCGAAGTGGCCGGCGGGCCGTTTCGGATCGACGGGGGCCAAGGCGTCGATCTGGGCGCTGATCCGGCCGACGTCGCGCCCGTCGCGCACCGCAAGCCAGAGCTGGACCTGGGCATGGTCGAAGAAGGGGTTGGTCTTGGCCGAAAGCGCGCCCTGCCGTTCGGTGATCAGCGGCGGGATCCACCGGGGATCGCCGGCGTTGACGGCGCTGGCCACGGCGATGAAGCGGTTCAGCTCGGCCGTCGACTTCACCTCGACGAGGGTCAGCGGGCCGCTTTTGGGCGGGGTCAAGCGTCAGCCTTCCATCTTGAGCAGCACGAAGCCGGCCAGCGCCGCGAAGACGGCGGGTGCGGTCCAGGCGGCCAGCGCAGCCGAAAGTGCGGCGCTCTCGCCCAAGGCGCCCAGCATGCCGTCCATGACCATGAAGGCCAGGCCCGCCCCCAGACCTCCGGCGGTCAGGACGACGCCCTCCCGCGTGCGGAAATTGGCGAGCGCCACCGGGGCGGTGAGCAGGAGCATGACCAGGATGCCCACGGGGCCAGAGAAGGCGCGCTGGAGGCGCACGGCGTAGTAGCTCTGCGGCCTTTCGGCGCCGCCGCCGCTGAGCGCGCGCCGGGCGCTGGTTCCGCTCGGCGCCTGGGTCGGCGACAGCAGGGTCTGCACGTCCATCGGCTTCAGCAGCGACCCCCAGGCCATCTGCGCCGCTGAGGAGGTCAGGGCTTCGTCGCCCGAAAAGCGGACGATGGTCGGCCGGTGAAGCTCCCAGGCGCCGTTCCGGTAGGCGGCGCTGGGGGCTTCGATCCGCGAACTGAGGGCGCCTTGGGAGTCGCGGCGATAGATGGTCACGCCTTCCAGGCTGCGCCCATCGGCCTGGGCGGCCTTGGCGATCACCGTGTCGGCGCCGACGCGGAAGGGCTTGGGATCGCTCACCACCTTCTTCGACGCCGGCGTGGTGGCGCGCCACCAGGCGTCCAGCGCCGGGTCGGTGCGCGGCGCCACCACCTCGGTCGCCAGGGCCTGGACCAGCATCACGGCGACGGCGATCGGGGCGGCCATCCAGACGAGGCGATAGGCCGAGACCCCGACGGCGCGCAGGGTCGTCACGGCGTTCTCGCGCGCCAGTTGGGCGAAGGCGAAGAGCCCGCCGGCCAGGACGCTCAGGGGCGCCACCTGCTCGATCAGGCGCGGGAACCGCAGGGCCGCGTAGTAGGCCACCCCGCCGACGCCGAGCCCACGGTCGAGAATGTCGGTGGTCACCTCGAGCAGATCGAGGATCTGCAGGATCGCCAGCAGGATGGCTGCGGCGCTCAGGACCCTGACGCCGACGGTTCGCAGGATGAAGGCTTGCAGCTTCACGAGGCGGCCTCGAACGCCTTGCCCATCACCAGCCGCCGGGCGCGCGTCACCAGCTCGTGGGCTTCGGCGACCAGCAGGGTGATGGGGGTTTCGCCCGGCCGGTTGCGGCTGCCGATGAACATCCACAGGCCAAAGCCGGTGAAGAGGGCGAAGGGAACCCAGATGGCCAGGAACGCCGGGATGCGGCCCGCCTCGGCGAGGCTTTGGCCAAGTTGCAGCGAATGCTGGAAGGCCAGCAGCAGCACGCCGGCCAGGATCAGGCCGGGGGTGCGGCGCCCGCGCTTGGCGGCCAGGCCCAGCGGAAAGGCGATCAGCGGCAGGAAGGGCAGGAAGGCCGCCCGCGCCAGCCGGCCGTAGAGTTCGGCCAGCAGCGTCGGGCGCGGCAGGAACCCGTCGTTGGCCTTGGCCTGGGCCGCGAGCTCGCCCAGGGTCAGTTCACGCTCGTCGCCGCCGCGGGCGCGCAGCAAGGCGCTGGCGCCGGCCAGCGGCGTCTGGGTGGTGAACCGCCCGAACGACAGGACGTCGAAGGTCCCTTGCGCGTTCTCGGAGAGCCTGCGCCCGTTCTCCAGGATCAGGGTGACGGTCCTGCCGTCCGGATCGGCGCGCAGCTGGGCCGATTTGGCGGTGATCAGCTCCTCGCGATTCGCCGCGTTCAGGCGCCGGATGAAAAGCCGTTCCAGCCGCCGGCCGGCGGGATCGGCCTGGTCGGCGGTCATGATCAGCTTGTCTTCCGTGACGAAGGCCCCGGCCTGCAACTGACCGTTCCAGCCGGCGGTGGCGGCGGCGTGCATCACGGCGCGGTAGGCGTAGCGGCTGTAGGGCTGCAGGTAGCCGAAGACGATGATGCTGAAGATGCTGAGCACCAGGCCGAGGGCGACGAAGGGCGCGGCGAGCCTGGTCAGGGAGACCCCGCTGGCCAGCAGGGCGTCGATCTCCGAGCCGTCGCTGAGCCGGGCGATGACGACGAAGAGGGCGACGAAGAAGGCCACGGGCAGCGCCAGGCCAAGGTAATGGGGCACCAGTTGCCCGGTGAGCTGGACGACGAAGCCGAAGCGGTCGCTGCTTTGCGACAACAGGTCGAGCAGCCGCAGCGCGCGTTCCAGCAACAGCGCCACCAGGGTGATCGCCAGGCAGCCGAGCATGGGGCCGCCGGTCAGCCGCAGCAGATAGCGGTCGATCAGCCGCAGCCCCGTGCGGTGGCCGGGCAGGTTGTCTTCGGGTCGCTTCACGCCGCGCGCCATTCCCGCCGCCAGGCCTCCGCCAGCTGGGTGATGGCTGCGGCGTCCAGGTCGACGCCCGCGGCGAGGGCGGGCGGACCCGGCCAGCCGGAGTCGGCGAAGACCTGCCCGCCATGCTCGCGCATGCCTTCATAGCGCGGGATCACGTGGAAATGGACGTCGGGGTCGACCATCATCAGCATCAGGTAATTGATCTTGGCGTAGGAGACGATCTTGCGCAGCAGGCGTTCGATTCCCCGGACCGCGCCTGCAAGATCGGCGAAAGCCGCGGGGCTGAGTTCGGAGAAGGCGCGCGCATCCTCCTTGCACACCAGTACTAAAGACCCAAATGTCGGTTGTTTGGGCCGGATAAGAACGAGCCAATGATCGGTTTCGGCCACCACCGTCGAGGGGAAGCCGAACTTCACCGCGGTCGCATTGCTCATGAAGCAACCTGCTCCTCTGGCGCCAGCCGCCGTTTGGGGCAGCATAGGGAGTCGTCGATTTTCATGAAAGCGAGAACCGGCCTGATGTTGGCGGCCATTGTGAGCGCCTGGGCCGTGGCCGCGCCGACGATGGCGGCCGAGAGCTGCGCCGGCAGGCCCGGCGCCGACAGCCTGACGGTCCATGTGACCGGCCTGAGGAACGCCCAGGGCGAGGTCGCGGTGACTCTCTACCCCGACGATGCGCGGCGCTTTCTAGCGCCGGGGGGCAAGCTGCTGCGCCAGCGCGTGAAGGCCGAGGCCCCCGTGAGCCGCGCCTGCTTCTGGGTGCCGGCGCCGGGCGTCTACGCCGTCACGGTCTATCACGACGCCAACGCCGACCGCGATTTCAACCGCAACCCGCTGGGCCTGCCCACGGAGGGCTTCGGGGTCTCCAACGACGCGCCGACGAAATTCGGCCTGCCGGCGTTCGAGATGGTCCGCTTCCGGGTCAAGGCGGGGCAAAGCATGATCGCGATCAAGATGCGCTACGCCCGCTGAGGCGAAACGAGCCGATAGGCGCCCAGGGCCTCGAATTTCCCATCGACCAGGCCGCGGGCGTGGACGTCCACGACGGTGCGCCCGTCGGTCCGGGCGATCTCGATGGCGTGCCAGCGCGCGGCGGGGTGGTGGCCGCCGGCCGTCGCCGAGGCCGACGGCACGCCCAGGGTCGGGATATCGCCGTCGGGCCCGCGCAGGCGGCTGACCGTGGCTTCATGGACGTGGCCATGCAGCACGAGATCGACCCCATGGACGGCGAGCACCTCGCGCAGCGCAGCGCCGTCCTCCAGGGCCTTCCTGGGCGCCACGGCGCCGGGCGCGGGCGGGTGGTGGATCAGCAGGACGCGCGCAAGGTCGCCGCCCGCCACGTCCCGCAGGATCGTATCCAGCCGCCCCAGCTGGCCGGCGCCCAGCCGCCCGGTGGCGAGGTGCGGCGCCGTGGGCCTGGCGGAACAGACGTTGATCAGGACGACGCCGCCGCGCCGCCTCAGGTGTGGAAAGGCGCCCTGCGAGTCGTCGCCGAGCCAGGGCCGCCAGGCGCCGAACGGATCGTCGCGCTTTTCGACGAGGGCGTCGTGGTTGCCGGGGCTGACAGTGATGTTCCCGGCCGCCCCCAACCCCTCGAGCCATATGCGGGCCGCGGCGAATTCGGCCTCGGTGGCGAAGTTCGTCAGATCGCCGGTGATGGCGGTGTGATCGGGAGCGTAGGCTCGCACATCGGCCACCAGCGCGCCCAGCAGGGCAGGATCGTGCCCTTCGCCTTTGCGCCGCCAGGCCAGCCGGCTGAGCAGGCGTTTGGACACGACGTCACGCCATCGCAACGCCCCGGACGGGGGCGGGAGGTGCGGATCGGAGAGGTGGGCGAGGCGAAAGGCGGTCACGAACGGTGGCGGGCTGTCTGGTCAGGGACGGGCGAAGCTGCTTATCAGTTTCATATAGGCAGATACCGGCGGGCGGAATTGACCACAACGACAGGCGCCAGCGAACAGGCGGCTCCATTCTGCGCGATTATCGGCGCCGCGGAGAGCCGTGTCTGGGGCATGACCTCCAGCGAACGCTTGGCGCGCACCTTCCGTCGGGTCGGGCTGGAACCTGCCGGCCAGGAGGCGTTCGACGCCGATCGCGGGATGGTGGTCGCCGATGCGGGCTGGGTTTTCGACGAGTCGCTGATCCGCGCGCTGGCGGGGCGGCCCAATGTGGTGCTCGTCGACGACGACGATGTCCCGGCGGCCGTCCATGCGTCCGTGAACGCGACCCAGGCCGCCGCCGAGCTCATGATCGCCGCGGCCGTCGCGACGCCGCCGGGCTATGCACGCCTGACAGCGCTGGAACTCGGCTCGTCGTACAACAGCGAACTGCGCAAGCGTGAACCGCCGATCCTGCGCCGCCTGACCAAGGCCGATGTGCGCGGCGTCGAGAAGCGCCTGTTCCAGGGGGCCTACAAAGGCGTCACCGACCTGGTGACGAAATACCTCTGGCCGACGCCGGCGCGGGTGGTGACGCGCTGGTGCGCCCTGGCCGGGGTCACGCCCAACCAGGTGACGTTCGCCAGTTTCCTGCTGGTCGTCCTGGCCTTCGCCCTCTTCTGGACCGGGCATTTCGGCTGGGGCCTGGCCGCGGCCTGGGCGATGACGTTCCTGGACACCGTCGACGGCAAGCTGGCGCGGGTGACCCTGACGTCCTCGCGCATCGGCAATTTCTTCGACCATGGGATCGACCTCGTTCATCCGCCCTTCTGGTGGTGGGCCTGGCTGACCGGCGTACAGGCTGCGGGGCTGCTGCAGCATGAGGCGATGCTGATCCTCTGCGTCGTGGTCGGCGGCTACGTCGCCCAGCGCCTGATCGAGGGGGCGTTCCTGACGCTGTTCAAGGTCGAGGTCCACGCCTGGCGGCCGTTCGACAGCTTCTTCCGGCTCATTACCGCACGCCGCAATCCGAACCTGCTCCTGCTTACCGGCGCCAGCCTGGCCGGACGGCCGGACCTCGGGATGGAGCTGGTGGCGGTGTGGACGGCGATATCCCTGGCGGTCCACGGCGTGCAGGTGCTGCAGGCCATGGCCACCCCCCGGGGCGAGGTGACGTCTTGGCTGGCGCGCTGATCCGCCCCGGGGTCATCCGAAACCCGCGTAGCCACCGCAATCGCGGCGAGGAGGCCGATCCGCCGGCCGGCGTACGCTGGGCCGAGCCCGCCACCCCCGAGGCGCTGGCGATCGATCTGGCGCGTTTTGCGGCCGAAGGCGTCGACCTGCTGGCGATAGCCGGCGGCGACGGCACGATCCGCGATGTCCTGAGCGCCCTGCCGGCGGCGTTTGGCGCTACCCCCCCGGTGCTGGCGATCATTCCCGCCGGAAAGACCAACATCCTGGCGCTGGATCTCGGCGCGCCGGTCGGCTGGACCCTCGAGGAGGCGCTGGGGCGCGCGGGCGCAAATGACCCGGCGACCAAGACGCGCTGCCCGCTGGAGGTCTCCTGGGCCGACGGCGCCTTGCCGCCGGTGCGCGGCTTCGTCTTCGGCATGGGGGCGTTCGTGCGCGCCACCGAGATGTCGCGGGCGGTCCACAGGATGGGCGCGTTCCATACCCTGGCCGTGGGCCTGACGATCGCCGGGGCCGCCACCGGCACGATGTTCGGCGGCAAGGCCGACCAATGGCGCCGGGGCGTCGAGATGACGCTTGGCCTCGACGACGCCCCTCGCCAGTCCGGCGCCCATTTTCTGACCTTGGCCACGACGCTCAAGCGCCTGCCGCTCGGCCTGGCGCCGTTCGGGCCGCCGCACGAGGGGCTCAAGGTGCTGGACGTCGACGCGCCGCCGCGAAAGTTGCTGGCGGCCTTGCCCGCCCTCCTGCGCGGCAGCGATGCGGCCTGGCTGACCCGTGCCGGCTATCGCCGCGCCGAGGTCGAACGGTTGCGGATGACCACCACCGCGCCCTCGGTGATCGACGGCGAGGTGTTTCCCGGCGGCGAGATCGTTGTGCGCCGCTGCGATCCCGTGCGATTCCTGGCGCCATGAGCCGGCAGAACCCGTCTTCCGACCTGGCGACCCTGGTCGCCGAGGAACTGCGTGCGCCGGCGCCGCGCCCGGCGATCGCCATGGCGCAGGAACTGGCGACGTCGTTCGCGACCACGGCGGCGGTGCTCTTCTACGGGTCCGTGCTGAGGACCGGCGATCTCGACGGGGTGCTGGACTTCTACGTGCTGACGCGACGCCCGCGCGCGGGCTTGCGGGGCCTGGCCGGGCGGCTGCTGTGGCCCGACGTGAGCTACCGCGAGATGCAGGTCGAAGGCCGCACCGTCCGCGCCAAGGTGGCCGCCATGACCCTGGAGCAGTTCACCACGGCGGTGCGGGGCCGCGGAATCGACACCACCGTCTGGACCCGCTTCGTGCAGCCTGCGGTCCTGGTGTGGAGCGACAGCCCGCGCGTGACCGCACAGCTGGAGGCGGCGGTCGCCGACGCGGTGGTCACCGCCGCCCGATTCGCCACCGCGCTCGGCCCAGCGCGGGGGTCGGCGGAATCCTTCTGGAGCGTGCTCTTCCGCCAGACCTACGCCGCCGAATTCCGCGTCGAAGCGCGCGGGCGCGAGAGCCTGATCCTGGAGGCCGACCCGGGGCGATACCACCGGATGCTGACGGCAGCCTGGAAGGCGTCAGGCACGCGCTTCGATCTCGCGCCGGACCTGGAGGCGAGCCCGGAACTGAGCCCAAGCGAGCGGGCGAAGATCCTACGGGCGTGGCGTCTGCGCCAATGGCTGGGCAAGCCGCTGAACTTCGCCCGCCTGGCGAAGGCGGCCTTCACCTTCGAAGGCGCTGCGCGCTATGCGGCGTGGAAGATCGAACGCCACACCGGGGTGCACGTGCCGCTGACACCCTGGCGGGAGCGCCACGTCATCCTGGCCGCGCCGGGGGTGCTCTGGCGGCTCTGGAGAACCCGCCGCAGGCCGGCTTAGGCCGAGGCGCGCTTCGGACCGGCGTTGATCAGCCCGAATTCGGCGCCCAGCCGGGCGACCACGGCCAGGACCTCGTCGATCTGGTCCCTGGTGTGGGCCGCGCTGATGCTGCTGCGCAGCAGGGGGCGGTTGTCCGGCGTGGCGGGCGGCAGGGCCAGGTTCAGGTAGACGCCGTTCTGGAGCAGGGCGTTCCACATCGCGATGGCGATGGCCGGGTCGGGCATGGTGATCGCCACGATCGGGCTGCAGTTGGGGCCGGTCTCCAGGCCCAGGTCCTTGAACCCATGATAGAGCTGGGCGGCGTTGTCGTTCAGCCGCTGGCGAAGCGCGGGCTCTTCCTGCATCCGGTTCAGCGCCGTCAGGGTCGAGGCGACCACGGCCGGCGGCAGCGAGGCGGTGAACATGTAGGGCCGGCAGACGACGCGCATGACGTCGAAGTCGTCCATGTCCGAGACGCAGAAGCCGCCCACGGCCCCCAGGCTCTTGGAGAAGGTGCCGACGATGATGTCGACGTCGTCCTCGACGCCGGCGGCCTCGGCCAGGCCGCGGCCCCGCTCGCCCAGGATGCCCATGGAGTGGGCCTCGTCCACCAGCAGGTAGGCGCCCATCTCGCGCTTGATGGCGGCGATTTCCTTCAGCGGCGCGACGTCGCCGATCATCGAGTAGATGCCCTCGACGACGATGAGCTTTTCGCCGGGCGCGTCCTTGAGCCTGCGCAGGCGCTTGTAGAGGTCTTCCGGGTCGTTGTGGCGGAAGCGGGTGACCTCGGCGTGGCCCAGGCGCGCGCCGTCATAGATGCTGGCGTGGCTGTCGGCGTCGAGGATCAGGTGATCGCCGCGGCCCACCAGGGTCGACAGCACGCCGAGGTTGGCCTGGTAGCCGGTGGTGAACACCATGGCGTGCTTGCGGCCGTAATAATCGGCCAGCGCCGTTTCCAGCAGCATGTGGCCGTCGAAACTGCCATTGGCGATTCGCGATCCCGTCGTGCCGGTGCCGCGCTCACGCACCGCGGTGACGGAGGCGTCGATACAGGCCTGGTCGAAGGTCAGGCCAAGATAGTTGTTCGTCCCGAGAAGGATCGTCGGGCGCCCGTCGATGACCCCTTCCGTCGGCGAGAGCACCGCGTCGAAGTGGACCCCGAACGGATCGGCCCCGGCTTCGCGAATCGCCTTGTAGGCGTCGCTGTACGTGGTGTGTCTGTCGAGCAAACCCATGCTCAAGCCTTCTTCCGGATGTTGTCGATCAGGGACGACAGATCGCCCACGGTTTGGATTTCGCTCAGACGGTCGAGCGGGATCGAGATGTCGAAGCGTTCTTCGAGCTCCATGACGATGTTCATGAGGGCCAGGGAGTCCACGGCGAGATCGCGTGAGATATCCGACGCCGCCGTAACATGCACGCTTCGCCCTAACACGGTCTCAGCCGCCCGCGCGACTTCGCGCACGGTCAGATCCGTCACTCGTTCCATGAACTATCGACCCATCCCCATCGAATGATCGGTATTATCGTCGCACGTTTGTCGCAATCAGCCGAGTATGTCCGTGCGTTCTTTTTCCAAACGCTTAACCTTACCGAAGACGACGCCGTCGCTCTCATAGCCGTAAATGGCGTCTCGAAAACCCGAAACAAGGTCAAAAGTCGAGGCGGGTAAAGCGATTGGCTGCTCTGCGGGGCTCACCGACCAGTCCGGATGCCGCATTTCCCGCAGCTTGCCCAGGCTCAACATAGGCGCCTCGCCGCGGCCTTTCGTCGCCAAGCTGGCGAGGGCCAGGACAGTCAGAAAACCGTCCGGAATGCGCAAAAGCCTGGGTTTGCGGCCGAATCCGGCGGCGGCCGTCCGCATGATCTCGTCCCAGGCGTAACCCTCGGCCCGGGCGTCGGAGAGCGTGACGCGCAGGCCGGGCGGCAGCCGCGCGAGGGCCGCGATTTGTTCCGCGGTGTCGCGCACATGCATCAGTGCGATTCGAGCAGACGGGTCGAGAACCGGCAGCACCGGGCTGCACGCGGCTGCCTGAAAAAGAGGCAAAGTTTCGGGGTCGCCGGGGCCGTAGAGCGCCGGCGGCCGCACGATCGTCACGCGGTCGCCGAGGATTCGACTGGCCGCCGATTCGCCTCGGCGCTTGCTGGCGGCATAGTCCGACAGGCCAGGATCCCGCGCCGCCAGGCTGGAGACCAGGATCATCCTGCCGTCGGTCCGTGTCGCGATCTGCTCCACGCCGGCGACATTGACGGCGTCGAAGGCTGCGGCGTCGCGGGCCTTCGTCAGCCCCGCCGCATGGACCACGAGGTCTGCGCCGTGGCAGAGGCGATCGAGGGCGGGCCCATGGTCGAGGTCGCCGACCACCACTTCCGGGGCGAGTTCACGCCACAGGGGGTGGATCACGTCGCGCCGGGCGAGAATGCGCAGGCGCCAGCCGTCGTCGGCCAGGGCGCGGACGAGATGACGCCCGAGGAACCCCGTCGCCCCGGTGACGGCCGCGAGGCCGCGGCTCATGCCTGGACCGACTCCGTCGCCGTCAGGCCCGCCAGATAGGCCGTGCGCGCCCGCGAGCGGCTGAGCTTGCCCGAGGACGTCTGCGGCAGGGCATGCCCGCCCACCAGATGCACGGCGGCCTCGACGCCGTGCCGCAGGCGCAGGAGGTCGGTCACGGCGGTGGTCAGGGCTGCGCGAACCTCGAGGTCGCTGCTGCGGCACTGGACGAGCACCACCACCGATTCCTCGCCGACCATCGGGACCGAAAAAGCCGCCACGTCGCCGCTGCGCAGGCCGGCGATCTCGGCTTCCGCCGTCCATTCCAGGTCCTGCGGCCAGATGTTGCGGCCGTTCAGGATGATCAGGTCCTTCATGCGCCCGGTCAGCACGATCTCGCCGTCGGTGAGATAGCCAAGGTCGCCGGTGTCGAGCCATCCGTCGGCGGACAACACCTCAGCGGTGACCTCCGGCTGGCGGAAATAGCCGCGCATCAGGCTCGGGCCATGGGCGAAGACACGGCCCACCTGGCGTTCAGGGAGCACTTGGCCGCTGTCGCTGCGGATTTCCAATTGGTGACCGGGCAAGGCTGGGCCGCAGCGGGCGAACTCGCGAGAGCGATCGGATTCCGGCGCCATCCGCGTCACGTGCCCGCGTTCCAGGGCTTCCACGTCCAGGCGCTCGGCCGCCAGGCCCCCGCCCAGGGGCGCCATGGTCAGGGCGAGCGTCGCCTCGGCCATGCCGTAGCTGGCGACATAGGCGCCGCTCGAGAAGCCGGCGTCTGCGAACCGGGCGGCGAAGTCACGCAACGGTCCCATCCGGATCATGTCGCCGCCCAGGCCGGCCACACGCCAGGCCGACAGGTCCAGGCCCTCGATTCCGGCGTTCGCCGCGCGCCGGGCGCAGAGCTCGTAGCCGAAGGTCGGGCTGTACGAGATCGTGTCGCCGTTGCGGGTGATCAGGTCGAGCCAGAGCAGCGGACGGCGCACGAAGGCGCCGGTGGGCATCAGGTCCACCGACATCTGGGCCGTCAGCGGGCTGAGCAGGAAACCCACCAGCCCCATGTCGTGATAGAGTGGCAGCCAGGAGATCGCCCGGTCCTGGACCTGGATCTTCAGGCCGTCGCGGGTGATGGCCAGCGCGTTGGCCATCAGGGCGCCGTGGGTCACCAGCACCCCGGTGGGGAAGCGCGTGCTGCCCGACGAGAACTGGATGTAGCAGGGGTCGGCGGGGCCGATGGCGGGCAGGGCCGTCTCGGGGGCCTGCGGCAGGTCCGCCAGGGCGCCGGCGAAGCGGACGGGATAGGCGGCGTTGATCTCCACGACCCACTCGGCCATCGCCTGGGGCCCGATCAGGGCGCTGGCGTCGGCGGCCTCCAGCATGCGGGCGATCTGGGCCACATAGGGCGCGCGTCCGCCCAACGGCGTGGGCAGCGGCAGGGGCGCCGGGATCAGGCCGGCGTACTGGCAGGCGAAGAAGGCGCGGACGAAGTCGCCGTCGGTCTCGGCGATCAGGCCGACACGGTCGCCGGCGACGAGCCCGGCGGCCAGCAGCCGCGCCGCGAGGCCTTGGGCCGTGGCCCGCAGGTCGCGATAGGTCAGCGCCTCGGCCAACTGCCCGCGGAGGGAATAGAGGTTGATCCCCGTCTCGCCGAGGGCGGCGTAGTCCAGCGCATCGGTCAAGGCCGGGAAGTCGGCCAGGCGAAGCGATCGATCGGGGGCTGTCGGCGTGATCATGATTATTGCGCCTTTCGCCAGCTTCAGCGCCGGGACGCAAGGGTTTTAGTTTGACGGGCGATCCTGGGCGGCCGCCGAGCTCATGCGCAGACTGACCAGCATTCCCAGCCCCATGGCGATGGAGGAGCAGACCAGGGCGATTCCCGCCCCGGTGATTCCGAAGGCGTCGATAAGCGGGAAAAGCGCCACGAGGAAGGCGATGGCCACCACGACGCGAACCTGCAGGGCCGCGCCCGGCCGGCCGAGGGAGACCAGCATGGGCTCCAGCGGCAGGGCCCAGACGCCGATCACTGCGGCGGCCACCTGCCAGGTCATGGTGTCGGCGGCGGGTTCGAAGGCGCGTCCCATCACAAGGGTGAGCAGCGGCCCGCCGGCCAGCACCGTCACCAGCAGCAGCGCCGTGGCCCCGCCGCCGCCCACCAGGCCCACATGCAGCGCCAGGCGCCGCATCGCGGCCTCCCCCTGGGTCGCGTGGAGCTTGGCCAGTTCCGGATAGAGGGCTGGAATCAGCAGCCGCGCGGGCTTGGCCAGGGCGTCGGCCACCTGGCGTGCGACGCGCCACAGGGCGGCCTGGGTCGGCCCCAGCAACGCGCCCACCAGCAGGGTGGCGACGTGGGTGAAGGCGACGTCGAGGCTGCTGGAAGCGTTGGTCGCCCAGGCGAAGCGCCAGGCGCCCGGCATGCCGGTGGTCAGCGGGCCGCGCCAGGCGAAGTTCGCCGTCAGGCCGCGGCGGCGCATCTCCTGATAGGAGGCGAGCGCCAGATAGACGAAGGCCGCCATCGTCCCGGCCGCCCAGACCGCCAGGAAAAAGCCCAGCGAAGCGCCGGTGGCGAAGCCGATCGCGCCGCCGATCAGCCGGACCACCGAGCCGACGGCGGCTTGCGCCGACATGACGCCGAAGCGGTCGAACAGCCGCAGCAGGCCCACGGGCGTGGCCGGCGCGAGGAAGACGATGCTCAGGGCATAGAGCGCAGCCGGTTGGCTCATCTCGGCCGGCAGTCCCAGGTGGACGCCGAGGAACAGCACGGCCACGGCGCCCAGCGCCGCCCCGGCGATGGCGCTGGTCACGTCCAGGAACAGGCTGAAGCGCACCACCCGCTGGAAGTCGGCGCGCCGGCCTTCGCCGAACGGCGTGGCCCCGAAATGCAGCACCGTCTGCCAGGACTGGAATTTCGCCACCTCGCCGACGAACTGGGCGAAGGCGTTGATCAGCACCAGCACGCCGAACGTCGTCACCCCCAGGGTGCGGCCGGCCAGGGCGATATAGGCCAGGCTGACCAGGGCGTTGACCGTTCGGCCGCCCAACAGCAGGCCGGCGTTCGCCAGCACGCGGCCGAGCAGTTTGTCCGGGCCCCGCGCCGCGTTCATCTCGCGCCAGCCGTCGTTACGCCGCGGTTCATCCGCGCGACGATCGCCTCGGCGGCGCGAAGCGACGATGAGCGGGCCTGCAGGTCGAAGGTGAGCGCGAAGCCCGCGCGCTGTTCGGCGACATAGTCCGAATGGCCGGCCCGCGCGGCGTCGACGGTGTCGAGCAGGCGCTCGATATGGTCCACCACCGGGCCATAGCGATAGTGGCGATAGCTTTCATCGTCGCGCCACGCGACCCCGTGGGCGTTGAGGAACACCAGGGGCCGCGGCGTGCGCAGGAATTCGTAGAGCTGGCTGCTGACGTCCCCCAGATAGACGTCGGCGGCGCGGGTGTAGGTCATGTCGATCGCGGCGGGGCCGCCGAGGTCGACAAGAATGCGGGGATGATCCCGGAACGGCGCGATGGCGTCCAAGGCCGCCTGGTCGGCGCCGTCGAAGAGCCGGATGTGCGGGGCGAAGATCAGGTTGTAGCGCGGATCGGCGGCGAAGCGTTCCAGGACCTGGACGCCCCAGCGCGGCCAGGAACTGATGCTGGGATCGAAGTGGGGGTTGTAGAGGACGACCGGCAGGTCCTGGGCGAACAGGCGGGGCGGCTCGGGCGACAGCGCCTCGACGATGTCGAATTTCGGATAGCCGACCACGGCGCAGTTTTCCGGCTCCACCAGGCCGCCCTCGATCATGCGGTCGCGGTACTTGGCGCCGGCGGCCATCACCAGGTCGAACTGGCGCAGGCGCGGTTCGAACGTGCCGCCCCGATCGCCGGCGCCGTGCTGGGTGTAGATCAGCAAGGGCCGCCTGACGCCGAGGCGGCGGATGAGCGCGGTCGTCCGTTCCGGCGTCACCAAGGCGTCGTAGGCCGACAGCTCAAGGAGGTTGGCGACGAGCATGGCGACCTTGGGCGGCGCCGAGGCCTCCCGCCAGCGCGCCTTGCGCAGCCAGGCCGGCCCCAACAGGCGTCGATGCAATGGCGCGCCGCCCATCCTGGCCACGGCGTCGTCTACGTAGTCGAGCTGGGCCTGGGTGGTGGCGGCGACATGCACCTCGAACTCAGGCCAGCCGCGCGCCAGTTCGATGGCGATCGGCAGGCTGTGCAGGATCTGGTGCGTCTGGGCGATGAAGAGGAAACAGATCTTCCTGGGCGGCGCGCGCACGGTCATGGGGCTGCGAAGTGGCCCAGTCCGCGCGCCACCGCAATCCCTAGTTTCGGCGCCCGCCCCCGGGCCAGCTTGCTCATGGGCGCGCGCCTACTTCTGGGGCGTGATGCGCCCGCGGACGCCGCCCTTGAAGATCATGCGGTCGCCCTCGTCCATGACCGTGTAGTCACGAGCCTGAAGTTGGCCGGCCTGGCCTTGCGCCTTGAGCCCGGTCTGGCCGGTCACTGCGCCCGTGCGGGTGTCGACCACGGCCTGCTCGGAGGTGAACCTGGCGCCGCCGCCGTCGTCCACGCGCACGTCGCCCTTCAGCAGCAACTTGTGGTCGGCCTCGTTGTAGACCCCGGTCTGCGAGGTCATGGTCGTCAGCTTGCGCCGCGGGGTGGAGAGCTTCAGCACCGGCTGGTCGATCAGGATCAGGTGGGCGTCCTTGGCGTCGGCCATGCCTTCGCGCCCCGTGACGACGAAGCTGCGCCCGTCGCGGCTCTTGCCGGCGAATCGCGGGTTCAGCATCTTGGCCTGGGCCGAGTCTCCCGGCGCTTCCGGCGGCGGCGCGGACAACCCGCGCAAGGTCACCTGGAGGGCGCAGGCGATCAGCAGCAGGACGGCCAGCGCCGGCAGCGCGCGCTTCATCAGCCTGATTCTGACGGTGCGCGCCCGCCGATGACGCGAAAGCGGCGTCTCGATCGGCGTCTGCGGCGGTTCACGCGGCGATACTGAGGTGGCGTCCAAGGCGGGGGCCGGAAACTGTTGCGATCGCCCCTGCCATATCACGACTAGGCGTCGGGATGCGCGCGCCTATCGGAGATCCGCGTCGAGCCCGGGCCGAACGCAGCGCCGCCCGGATCGGCCCTGGCGCCGGGCGGGCGGGCGACTTATGTGCGGCGTCAACCGTGGCCATAGGAGGACGCCTTGTCCCTTTCCCTCTACGACGCTTCGATCCCCGGCTATCTTCGCATGCTGCGAAACCTGCTGGAGATGCTGAACAAGGCCGAGGCGCAGGCCAAGGCGGAAGGCTCGTCGCTGGCGACCCTGATCGAATCCCGGCTCGCGCCCGACATGCGTCCGCTGGCGGCCCAGATCCAGATGGCCAGCGACGCCGCCAAGGGCGGCGCAGCCAGGCTTGCCGGCCTCACGCCGCCGAGCTTCCCGGACGTCGAGACCACCATGCCGGAGCTGAAGGAACGCCTGGCCAAGACCATCGCCTTCGTGGAGTTGGTGAAGCCCGACCAGGTGAACGGCGATGAAGAGCGGATCATCGAGTTGAAGTTCCCGAACCGAACCATGGAGTTCACGGCGCGCGACTTCCTGTTCCAGTTCTCGCTGCCCAACTTCCTGTTCCATGTCGTGACCGCCTACGGCCTCATGCGCAGCCACGGCGTCCCGTTGGGCAAGATGGACTATCTGGCGCCGCCGGGCGCGCTGAGCCCCGCTTGAAAGCCGTTCTCCAGTATCGCGCCAGCATGGGTTTCCGCACGGCCCTGGGCCGCGTGGCCGAGACCGCCGGAGTCGAGGTCGCCACCGTTCACGAGGTGGATGAGGCGGCCTTCCTCACCGAGATCGCCGACGCCGATGTGTTGCTCCACGTCCTGAAGCCGGCGACGGCCGCGATGATGGACGCCGCGCCGAGGTTGCGGCTGATCCAGAAGATCGGAGTGGGCGTCAACACCATCGACCTCGACGCCGCCCGCGCCCGCGGGATCGCGGTGGCGAACATGCCGGGAACCAACAGCCAGGCCGTGGCCGAGATGGCCTTGGCGCTGATCTTCGCGGTCCTGCGACGGCTCTCCTATTTCGACCCCCTGATCCGGCGCGGCGACGGCTGGAGCCCGGACCTGGAACTGACGGACGGCGTCGGCGAGATCTGCGGCCGCACGGTAGGCTTCGTGGGTTACGGCGCCTCGGCCGCGCGGCTGGGGCCGGCGCTCGCCGCCCTCGGGGCGGAGGTGATCTACACGGCGAGTTCGGCCAAGCCCGATCAGGCGGGAGAATTCGTGTCGTTGCCCGAACTGCTGTCGCGCGCCGACATCGTTTCCCTGCACGTGCCCCTGACGCCGGAGACGCGCGGCCTGTTCGACGCGAAGGCGTTCGCGGCCATGAAGCCCGGCGCCGTCCTGGTCAACACCGCGCGCGGCGAACTCGTGGACGAGGCCGCCCTGCTGGCGGCTTTGGACTCGGGCCGTCTGCGCGGCGCCGGCCTGGACGTCTTCGCGCGCGAGCCGGTGTCGCCGGACAACCCCCTGCTAAGGTCTCCCAAGGTGGTGGTCGCCCCCCACGTCGCCTGGCTGACGCCCGAGACCCTGGACCGCAGCCTGGCCGTGGCGATGGAAAACTGCCGGCGATTGGGCGCGGGCGAAGACCTGCTCCATCGGGTCGTCTGAGGTCGCCGGGGTCGCGGTCAGATGACGCCGTCGGCGGCCAGGCTCGCCAGGTCGGCGTCCGACAGGCCCAGCAGGCCGCCATAGACCTCGGCGTTGTCCTGGCCGACGGTCTGGGCCGCGATCTTCCTGACGGAGCCTGGGGTCAGGGAGAGCTTGGGAAACACCCCTTGCATCTTCAGGCCCGGCCAGCGGGGATGATCGACGTCGATCACCGCCTCGCGCGCGGCGAAGTGGGGGTCGTTCAGCATGTCCGGCGCGCGGAAGATGCGGCCCGCCGGCACCGAATGCTCGACCATCAGGTCCTCGACCTGCTGCACGGTAAGCTGCGAGGTCCAGCCCTCGATCAAGGCGTCGAGCTCGCCCTGGCGGCTCCCGCGCGCGTTGTGGTCGACGTAGCGGGGATCGGCGGCCAGCTCCGGTCGGCCCATGGCCTTGCAGAGGCGCGCGAAGATGGCGTCCTGGTTGGCGCCGATCAGATAGTCGCCGTCCGAGCAGCGATAGACGTTGGAGGGCGCGATGCCCGGCAGGATCGATCCCGATCGGCCCCGCAGTTCGCCGCCGATCACATATTCCGGGACCAGGCTCTCCATCACCTGCAGCACAGCCTCGTAGAGTGCGGAGTCCACCACCTGTCCCTTGCCCGTCACGCTGCGGTGGTGGAGGGCGGCCAGGGCGCCCATGCAGCCATAGGTTCCCGCCAGGCTGTCGCCGATCGACACGCCCATCCGCGACGGCGGCCGGTCGGCGTCGCCCACCAGTTCGCGCCAGCCGCCCATCGCCTCGCCGATGCCGCCGAACCCGGTGCGTTCGGCATAGGGGCCGGTCTGGCCGTAGCCGGACATGCGCACGATGATCAGGCCGGGGTTGTCGGCCTGCAGGCGATCCGGCGCCAGCCCCCAGCCTTCCAGCGTGCCGGGGCGGAAATTCTCGATCAGGATATCGGCCTGGGCGATCAGGCGCCGGGCGAGGTCCTGGCCCTGCGGCTTGCGCAGGTTCAGCGAGACGCAGGCCTTGTTGCGGGCGATGACCTCCCACCAGACCTTGTTGTCGCCGCGCCCCCAGACGCGCATCGGATCGCCCGCGCCCGGCGGTTCGATCTTGATGACGTCGGCGCCCATGTCGCCCATCAGCTGGCCGCAGAACGGCCCGGCGATGAGCTGGCCCATCTCGACGACGCGCAGGCCCTGCAAGGCGCCTTGCGGCGATGGCTTGTCATCCCCGGTCACGTCCGTCTCCATCCTGACGCCGCCTTGCGGTCGCCCGTAGGGTCTAAAGCCCGAAGCCCGACGGCGCCAAGCGCGCACTCGCCTGACGAACACCGCCAGGGCGGACGAAGGCGCCGCTTTTTTTCCGCACGAGGAACGCGTATCGACGCGCATGAACGTCATCTCCCCTCGCCCCTTCGAACGCGGCAAGCGCGGCAACTACGATACGCGTCGCGACGAGATCCTGCGCGTTGCGGCCCGTGTGTTCGGGGAGCGCGGCTTTCGGCAGGCCACGTTGGAGGATGTCGCCGGCGCGATGAACATCACCCGACCGGCGCTCTATCACTATGCGCGGAGCAAGGACGAACTGATCGCGGCCTGCGCGGAGCGGGCCAGAGACGAATTGAGCCAGGCCGTAGCTGACGCGCAGCGACAGCCGAACGGCCGCCAGCAGTTGATGGCGTTCTTCCGGCGGTATGTGGAAGTCACCTGCAACGAGTTCGGCCGCTGTTTCGTGCTGGTCAATCCCAGGGAGTTGAGCGAGGCCGACCAGGTGATCAATCGCGCCATTCAGAGAGAGCTGGACGAGGCGGTCCGCGCCATGGTCGCGGGCGGCGTGAAGGACGGCTCCCTGCGCATGGTCGATGCGGGCGACGTCAGCCGGCTGTTGTTCGGCGCCTTCAACGGCGTGGCGCTCTGGTTCCGCAGCAACGGCCCGCGCACGCCGGGACAGATCGCCGATGACCTTTTGCAGATCGTGTTGAGCGGCCTCGATCCCCAGGCGGCCTGAGCCGACGCCCGGCCGCCGGTTCGCGCCTTGACGCCGTGCTCAGCGCAAGCGGCTCGATTGCCGCGGCGGCGGCGTTCGTGCGAGGAAGCCGCGAACCTCTGGCGGGATGTACAGTGGATTTGCGGGCTTTCGGTGCGATCGTGCTGGCGAGCGTGGGGGCGGCTTGGCCGGCGCCGGCCGCGCCCGTCGCCGATCACGTGACGATCTACGCCTCGACGCCCATCGCCCGGTTTTCCTCCCGGGCGACGTTCGGCGCCTCGCTTGACGGCGGTGAACGCGGCGAGATCCTGCCGATCTACACGCCGCACAATATCGCGGCCATGCGCAGCGCCGGCCTGCCGCGCGTCTCCTACCGGCTGCGCACCGAACTGGGCATCGAGGCCTGGCATTGGAATGAGCGGGGAAGCTGGAGCGATCCCGCGCGCCAGCAGGGCTATTGGACCGGCGACGACGTCTTCCGGCCAGGCGCCGCCCTGACCTACGGCTACAAGCTGCCGCGCCGCGGCGACACCATCGACCAGGCCAACAACGCCGGCTATTCCCGCCTCGACGACGGTGACGACGAGGCGTTCTGGAAATCCAACCCCTACCTCGACCCGAAATTCAGCAAGGCGCCGGCCGCTTCGCCCCAATGGGTGGTGATGGAACTGGACGAGCCGGCGGAGGTCGACGCCGTCCGCATCGCCTGGCGCGCGCCCTACGCCCGCGCCTACGCCGTCCAGCATTGGATCGGGAAGGACGAGTACGATCCGGCCGGCCGCTGGGTCACGTTCGACAATGGCCAGGTCCAGGACGGGCGGGGCGGGGAGGTGACGCTCAAGCTGGGGGCCGCGCCCGTGCGCGCGAAGTTCCTGCGCCTGTTGCTGCAGGCCTCGTCCTATACGCCCGCCCCGGGCGCTGCCGATCCGCGCGACGCCGTCGGCTACGCGATCGCCGAAATCGGGGCTGGCCTGCTGGGCGCCGACGGCGTCCTGCACGATGTGATCCGTCACGGAGCCAGCCGCGAGGCCCAGACGGTGATGCACGTGTCGTCCACCGATCCCTGGCATCGGGCGAGCGACCTGGACCTGGATCTGGAGCAGGTCGCGCCGGACCTGATGGTGCGATCGGGGGTCACCAACGGGCTGCCGCTGATGGTCCCGGTGGGGGTGCTCTACGACACGCCGGAAAACGCCGCGGCGGAGCTGCGCTATCTCCGCAACGCGGGCGTGCCGTTCACCCAGGTCGAGCTTGGCGAGGAACCCGACGGCCAGCTTGTCTCGCCGGCCGACTATGGCGCGCTGTACCTCGCCTTCCACGACGCCCTGCGCCCGGCCTTTCCGGGCGTCGCGTTCGGCGGGCCCAGCCTGCAGAGCGGCGTCACCGACAGCTGGCTGGACTCCGATCCCGACCGGTCGTGGAACGGCCAGTTCGTCGCCTACCTGAAGGCGCGCGGGCGGCTGGGCGACCTGGGCTTCTTCTCGTTCGAGCGATATCCGTTTGACGACATCTGCGGGTCTCTGCCGGACAAGCTGCTCGAACAGTCGCAGATGATGGACGAGCTCTTCCGGCGGGTGACCGCCGAGGGCGTGCCCACGACGATCCCGTGGATCATCACCGAGTACGGATTCTCCGCCTTCTCGGGCCGGGCCATGGTGGAGCTGCCCAGCGCCCTGCTCAACGCCGACATGGTCGCCGATTTCCTGAGCCGCGGCGGGGCGGCCGCCTATCTCTTCGGCTACGGCCCCAATGTGCCGATCAACCAGCACCTGGCCTGCGCCGGCCAGGGCAACATGATGCTGTGGCAGGCCGACGAGAACGGTCAGGCGCGCTGGCCGATGCCGGCGCTGTTCGGGGCGCGGATGATGACGCAGGACTGGGCGCAGCCGGGCGACGGGATCAATAGCCTTTACCGCGCGGCCAGCAGCGTGAAGGACGCCGAAGGGACTCCGCTGGTCGCGGCCTATCCCCTGCGGCGCCCCGACGGGGATTTGGCGTTGCTGCTGATCAATCGAAGCCCCGATCCGATCCGCGCCCAGGTCGGCTTCAAGGGCCGGCCGGCGGTCGCCGGCGGGGTGCGGGTCACGCAATATTCGCCCCGGCAGTACGCGTGGGACGACAGGCGGCTCAAGCCCGCCCGCGACCTGCCGCCGGCGAGGTTCGCTCTGCCGGGCTGGGCGGCGCCGATCGACCTGCCGGGACTGTCGCTGACGGTGGTTCGCGGGCGCTGAGCCGACTCAGGTCGTGGTCGACACCGTGCCCCGGCGTTCCAGCGATCCCCATCCGACGCTCGGGCCGCGCACGGCCGCGACGATGGCCTTGATGACCACGTAGTACATGAGTTGCCGGTAGCCGAACCTCTGCATCGGCATCCACGGCAGGTCCGCCCACGGCGCCTGCGGTTCGAGGGCCATGCCCAGGGCCGCCGCCGACAGGTCCACGAGGATGAAGATCGCCCAGTAGAGGCCGGCGATGATCAGGTTGTCCGGCTGCCATTCGACGGGATGGAAGGCATGGGAAACCGCCGCCGCCACAAGGCTCCAGACGATGGCCAGGTCCACCAGCGGCGCCACGGTCGTCAGGATGATCTGGAAGAGCCAGATCTGCGGCAGGGCGACGAAGCCGAGCACGGGCTGCTTCGGATTGAACAGCGCCGTGCGGTGCTTCCAAAGGCATTGCAGGGTGCCGAACGACCAGCGGAAGCGCTGCTTCAGGAGGCCGGCGACGGTGTCGGGCGCCTCGGTATAGGCCCGTGCGTCGGGATCGAACTCGACCTTCCAGCCGGCGCGCTGGATGGCGATGGTCAGGTCCTGGTCTTCCGCCAGGGTGTCGGGCGGATAGCCGCCCAGCTGCTCCAGCGCGGGCCTGCGCCAGGCCCCGACGGCGCCGGGCACGACGGTCACCGCGCCCAGGGCGGCCAGCGCGCGCCGCTCCAGGTTCTGGGCGGTCACATATTCCAGCGCCTGGCAGCGGGTGATGATGTTCTGGCGATTGCCGACGATGGCGTTGCCGGCCACCGCGCCGACGGCCGGGTCGTCGAACCAGCGCGCCAGCAGGGCGATGGTCTCCGGCGCGAACTGGGTGTCGGCGTCGAGCGCCACCACGATGTCGCCCGAGGCCAGGGCGAGGCCCTTGTTCAGAGCCGTCGCCTTGCCGCCGTTCTCGAAGCTCATCAGCCGCACTCGCGGCTCGTCGGCGAACCCGCGCCGGACCTCGGCGGCGGTGCCGTCCTTCGAGCCGTCGTCCAGCACGATCACCTCCAGCCTGCGCCAGGAGGAGGCGAGCACGCGACTGACCGAGGCGGCGATCACCTTCTCCTCGTTGAAGCAGGGGATCAGCACCGTCACCAGCGGGCCGGTGGCGGGGTCGATCTCGGCCGGGGTGCGGCCGGGCGCGCGCAGGCGGTGGACGGTGGCCAGCACGGCCAGGAACATCAGCCGCGCCAGGCCCAGAACGATGGCGGTGATGAACAGGGCCTTCAGCGCGGCGTCCAGGCCCCGGAAGAAGCCGAAGCCCAGGCGGTCGAGCATCAGGTCGACGCCGTTGCGGGCCGTCGGCGGCAGCGCCTGCTCCGGCGTCATGCCCGCCAGTTCGGCGACGGTGACGAGCCGGTAGCCGTGCGCACGCAGGGCGTCGATCAACAGCGGCAGGGCCTCGACCGTGCGGCTGCGATCGCCGCCGGAATCGTGCAGCAGCACGACTTGGCCGCCGCTGTAGGGGTCGGTGTCGGAAAGCCGGTCCAGGGTCTTCTGGACGATGCGGGCGGGGTCGGGCTTCTTCCAGTCGTCGGGATCGATGCGCAACCCGACGGTCAGGTAGCCCAACCCTTGCGCCGCCAGCAACGGCTCGACTTCGCGCGGGGTCGACGGCTCGGCGTCGCCGAAGAAGGGCGGGCGGAACAGGCGCAGGGACTTGCCTGTCAGGGTCTCGAACAATCGCTGGGTGGCGTTGAGCTCCAGGGTGACCTCGGTGGAGGGCAGTTCGCCGATATTGGGGTGCGTCCAGGTATGGTTGCCGACGATGTGGCCCTCGGCGACCTCGCGCATCACCAGCTCGGGATGCTTTTGCATGTTCTCGCCGATGACGAAGAAGGTCGCCGGCGCGTACTTGGCCTTCAGGATGTCCAGCAGGCGCGGCGTCCAGCGGGGGTCCGGGCCGTCGTCGAAGGTCAGGGCCACAAGGCCGGGGTGGGCGCCGTAGCGCTGGATGACGTAACCGCCCGGCAGGATCTTGTAGTCCTCGGCCGAAATGAAGCCGGTGCTCGGGTCGAGCGCGACGGTGCGCACCCCGTCGGTGGGCTCGGCCGTGACCTTCAGGACTTCGCCGGTGCCGTCGAAGTCGACGTCGGGGCCGGCCTTGACCTTGCCGAGCTGGCTGGCGTCGGCCTTGCCGAACGGCTTGCCCAGCACCGACCAGACGCCGGGATCTTCCGATCCCAGCCGCCATAGGCCGTAGCCCCGCGGCCGCCAGGGATCGGCGGCCTTGATCTGGTTGAAGGCCGAGACGGCGTCCAGGAACCATACGCTGTGCTCGCGGTCGTTCTCGTCCCTGTAGGCGAAGGTCGGGTTGAGGGATGTGGGATCGGCGCTGACGCTCACGCCGGAGTCGCGCGCCACCACCATGGCCTCGTGGAATGTCACGGCGCGGGCGCTGGCGGGCCCTTGCGCGTCCCTGGCGGTCCAGTCGTAGCCGTAGGCGCCGAGCGCCACGACCGTGCGCGCGGGGTCGAGCACGCTGAAGCGCTTGGCCAGATTGTCCTGGAACCAGTCCTGGCCGGCGGTCGGCCCGGGATCGCCGCCGCCGTAGTGCTCGTCGTAGGCCATCAGCACGACGGTGTCGGACGCCTTCTGCAGCGCGGCCAGCGGCCAGTCGGCCGACGCGAAGGGTGCGGTCACCCACACCTCGCGGCCGGACGCCTTCAGCGCCGTGCGCACCTGGGCGATGAAGCCGGGATAGGCCCGCATGGAGGCGTCGGAGAAGTTCTCCAGGTCGAAGACGTAGCCCGCGTAGCCGCGGGCCTGGGCGAGCTTGACGAGATTGGCGATCAGTTTGGCGCGGGCGGCGGGGCTGGCGATCAGGTCGTCGGCCTGCTTGGCGCTGAAGACCTCGTTGGCCGAGTTGTGGACGAGCGGCAGGACCGGACGCGGCTTGGCGGCGCTGGCGATCATCGCGGCGCCCTGCGGGTCGTCAGTGACGTCGATGTCGCCGTTCGATCCCTTCAGGGCCACCCACTGGGGCGAGACGACGTCGACGTCGTTGAGGTTGTGCGCCAGCGAGGCGCGGGAATTGGCGTCCCAGCTGACGTAGAAGCCGACCGTCAGCGGTTCTCCGGCCCCGCCGCCGGCGCGATTGTGCGGGCGCTTGACGTTGATCCAAGGGGGCTTGCCCTTGAGTCGATGGGCGGACTCGACGTGCAGGCCCTGCAGAACCCGCGGATCCTTCAGGTTGAGGCTCGGCAGGCGCGGCGACAGCACCAGGGTCGCGGCGAAGCCGGCGAGGATCAGGGTCGCCAGGGCCAGCAGCAGGGTGGCGACCTGCGCCGCCCGCCGGGCGCGTAGCCCGGAGGGGTCGTGGAATACGTGTCGGCTCATCGGGGTGGACGTCCAGGCGTCGTCATCGGCGGCGTCGATCTTGCGTTCAAAGCAATCTGCCCGGCGCACGAAGCGCCAAGCCAACGCCTCAGATCACAACTCCACGCGCGTTGGTAGGGGATGCGCTGTCGCGGCCAAACTTTTGGGCTAGATCGGCACGCCCGAAGCGGCCTTGATCTCCGAGAGCGCCACCAGGGAGGTGACGTCCTGGATGCCCTCGAACGCCGACAGGCGATCGAAGAAGAACCGCTCGTAGGCGTGGGTGTCCTTGGTGACGATCTTCAGCAGGAAGTCGGCGGCGCCCATCAGGACGTGACACTCCACGACCTCCGGCAGGTCGCCGATGGCCTTGGCGAAACCCGCCAGGTTGGCGCGCCCGACGTTGGTCAGTTTGACCAGGGCGAAGACCTGGACGCCGAATCCCAGCTTCTCGCGATCCAGCACCGCTTGTTCGCGCAGGATGTAGCCGGCGTCCTTCAGGCGCTGGAGCCGGCGCCACGCCGCGGGCTGCGATAGCCCGACGCTGGCTGCGAGGTCGGCGGTCGACCGGCTGCTGTCCTGCTGGACGGCGCGCAGCAGGCGTCGATCGGCGTCGTCAATATCATTCATATGCAGGCCAAAATGAACATTATTTATACGGTAAAATGCTTGTATATCCCGAAAATGAAAAGATTTTTCAGCTAAAGGGGCATATTTATTTTCAGCGAAGGAGCGCGCCGTGAGCCTTGCCCAGAATCCCGATTTCGATGGCCACGAGCAGGTGGTTTTCCTGACGGACGAGGCCGCCGGACTCGCTGCGATCATCGCCATTCACTCCACCAGGCTCGGCCCGGCCGCCGGCGGTTGCCGGGCGGCGACCTACTTCAGCCCGGACGCGGCGCTGACCGACGCCCTGCGGCTTTCGCGGGGGATGAGTTTCAAGAACGCGCTGGCGGGGCTTCCGGCCGGCGGCGGCAAGGCGGTGATCTACCGCCTCGGCGTCAACGGCCGCCGCGAGGCGGGGTTCGAGGCCTTCGGCAAGGCGGTCGACGAGCTGGGCGGGATCTATGTCACCGCCGAGGACGTCGGGACCGGCGTCCCGGACATGGAGGTGGTGGCGCGCCGCACGCGCTTCGTCGCCGGCCTGCCGAGCCGGCCGGGCCAGGCCGGCGGCGACCCTTCGCCCTGGACCGCGCTCGGGGTCTTCGTGGCCTTGGAGGCCGCGGCCGGTCGCCCTCTAGCCGGCGCGCGCGTCGCGGTGCAGGGGCTTGGTTCGGTCGGTTTCAAGCTCTGCGAGCGGCTGCACCAGGCCGGCGCCAGGCTGGTGGTGGCCGACGTCGATCGCGCCCGCGCCTTGCAGGCGCAGGACGCGTTCGGCGCCGACATCGAGTCGGTGGAACGCATCCACGCCGCCGACGCCGACGTCTTCTCGCCCAACGCGCTCGGCGCAAGCCTCAGCATCGATACGATCCCCGAACTCGGCGCGCCTGTGGTCTGCGGCGGCGCCAACAACCAGCTGGCGACCGCCGAGGACGGCCATCGGTTGCTGGCCCGCGGCGTGACCTATGCGCCGGACTACGTCGCCAACGCCGGCGGCGTCATCAATGTGATGGCGGAATATCTGGGCGAGCCGGCCGACGGGGTGGAAACGCGCGTGCGGGCTATCGGCGGCCGCATGGCCGACCTGCTCGCCCAGGCCCGGGCGCAGGGTCTGCCGCCCCACGAGGTCGCCGACGCCATGGCCCGTGAACGCATCGCCCGGCGCGCCGTCGAGCCCGTGCCCTAATGGAAGACCACGACCTCCATGTCGACGCGCGGCGGCGTTTGCGACCTTGGGCGGGCCGTGAGCGTTCTAGCTTTGCTGGACCTGAGACGCCGTCGCCCGCGCGTCGGGCGCCGGTAGCGGGAGATCGACGATGGACAGGCGAAACAGCCGGCCTTTGACGCTGCATATCCCACGGCCTGCGTTGCGGCCGGGGGACACGCCCGACTTCAGCGGCCTGGTGCTGCCCGGGCCCGGCGAGACGCCGCGCCCTGAGGTCGACACCCATGCCGCGGACATGCGCGATCTGGCGTTCTCTCTGATCCGGGTCCTCGATGCGGACGGCGCGGCCGTGGGCCCCTGGCTCCCGGACCTGTCGCCGGAGATGCTGATCGGCGGCCTGCGGGTCATGCTGCTGACGCGGGCCTACGACGAGCGGATGTTCCGCGCCCAGCGCCAGGGCAAGACCTCGTTCTACATGAAGTGCACGGGGGAGGAGGCCGTGGCCGCCGCCCAGGCGATGGCGCTCCACCGCGAAGACATGACCTTCCCGACCTATCGCCAGCAGGGGCTGTTGCTGTCGCGCGGCTATCCCATCGTCGACATGATGAACCAGGTCTTCTCGAACGGCGCGGACCCTTTGAAGGGCCGGCAGATGCCGGTCATGTATTCCAGCCGCGAGCACGGCTTCTTCACGATCTCCGGCAACCTGGGCACCCAGTTCAGCCAGGCCGTGGGCTGGGCGATGGCCTCGGCCTACAAGAACGGCGACCGGATCGCCGCGGCCTGGATCGGCGAGGGGTCGACGGCCGAAGGGGACTTCCACTACGCCCTGACGCTGGCGTCGGTCTATCGCGCGCCGGTGATCCTCAACGTGGTCAACAACCAGTGGGCCATCTCGACCTTCCAGGGCATCGCCAACGGCGCGGAGGTCACGTTCGCGGCGCGAGCCATCGGTTACGGCGTCCCAGCCCTGCGGGTCGACGGCAATGACTTCCTGGCGGTCTATGCGGCGACCGATTGGGCGGCCGAACGGGCGCGCGCCAATCTCGGGCCGACCCTGATCGAGCTGGTGACCTACCGGGCCGAGGGCCATTCCACCAGCGATGACCCCTCCAAATACCGGCCGGCGGGCGAGGCCGGCGCCTGGCCCCTCGGCGACCCGATCGCCCGCCTGCGACAGCACCTGGAACACCTGGGGGTCTGGACCGCCCAGGCCCATGCCGCGCTCGAGGCCGAGGTCGCCGCCCAGGTGCGCGACGCCGGCAAGCAGGCCGAGGCCGCCGGCGTGCTGGGCTCCGGCCAGCGGCCCGACCCGGCGACGATGTTCGAGGACATCTACAAGGAACAGCCCTGGCACCTGCGCGCCCAGCGCCAGCAGGCGGGAGTCTGACATGCCCGCGATGACCATGGTCCAGGCGCTGAACTCGGCCCTCGACGTGCTGATGGCCAAGGACCCCGACGTCGTCGTGTTCGGGGAGGACGTCGGCTACTTCGGCGGCGTCTTCCGCGTCACCGAGGGATTGCAGCGCAAGCACGGCATGACCCGCTGCTTCGACACCCCGATCACCGAGGGCGGCATCCTGGCCGCCGCGGTGGGGATGGGCGCCTACGGCCTGCGCCCGGTGGTGGAGATCCAGTTCGCCGACTACATCTATCCGGCTATCGACCAGCTGATCTCCGAGGCCGCGCGCCTGCGCTATCGCTCGGCCGGCCAGTTCACCGCACCGCTCACCGTGCGGACCCCCTATGGCGGCGGCATCTACGGCGGCCAGACCCACAGCCAGAGTCCCGAGGGGCTGTTCACCCACGTCGCGGGGATGACGGTGGTGACGCCCTCCACCCCCTACGACGCCAAGGGCCTGCTGATCTCGTCGATCGAGTGCGACGACCCGGTGCTCTTCCTGGAACCCAAGCGGCTCTACAACGGCCCCTTCGACGGCCACCCCGATCGCCCGGTGGAGCCCTGGGCCAGGCATCCCGCCAGCGAGACGCCGGAGGGCTACTACAACATCCCGCTGGGCAAGGCCGCCTGCGTCCGGGAGGGCGGCGACGTCACCATCCTGGCCTACGGCGCCATGGTCCATGTGGCGCTGGCGGCGACGGCGGAGACCGGCGTCGACGCCGAGATCATCGACCTGCGCACCCTGTGGCCGGTCGACATCGACGCCATCGCCGCCTCGGTCCGCAAGACCGGCCGCTGCGTCATCGTCCACGAGGCCACCAAGACCAGCGGCTTCGGCGCGGAGCTGTCGGCCCTGGTCCAGGAGCATTGCTTCTACTCGCTGGAGGCGCCGATCGAGCGGGTCACCGGCTGGGACACGCCCTATCCGCATGCCTTCGAGTGGGAATATTTCCCCGGCCCCGCCCGACTGGGCGAGGCCCTGCGCCGCGTCATGGAGGGCTGAGCCATGGGTCGCTACGTCTTCAAGCTGCCCGACGTGGGCGAGGGGATCGCCGAGGCCGAGATCGTCGCCTGGCACGTCAAGCCCGGCGACAGGGTGGAGGAGGACCAGCCTCTCATCGACGTGATGACCGACAAGGCCACGGTCGAGATCACCAGTCCGGTGAGCGGCACGGTGGTTTCGATCGAAGGCGAGGCGGGGCTTTCCGCGGCCATCGGGTCGGTCCTGGCGGTGCTGGAGGTTGAAGGCCCCGCCGACAGCGCGCCGCCGCCCGCGCCCGCTACGCTCGAGCCGCCAGAGGCGCAAGCGCCGCCGGAGCCGGTGGCGGCGCCGCCCAAGATCGAAGCCAAGCCGTTGGCCTCGCCCGCCGTGCGTCGGCGCGCGCTCGATCTTGGAGTCCCGTTGCAATCGGTTTCGGGCAGCGGCCCGGCGGGCCGCGTGACCCACGAGGATCTGGAAGCCTATGCCGCGTCGCCGGCCGCAGGCGTGGTCTCACCGGCATTCGCGGCGCGTGAGGGCGTCGAGACGATCAAGGTCATCGGCCTTCGCCGCAAGATCGCGGAGAAGATGGCGCAGGCCAAGCGGCGTATCCCGCACTTCTCCTACATCGAGGAAATCGACGTCACCGAATTGGAGCGGCTTCGCGCCCAGCTCAACGGCGCCTACCCCGACAAGCCGAGGCTGACGGTGCTGCCCTTCTTCGTCCGCGCCCTGGTCCGCGCCCTCCCGGACTTCCCGCAGGTCAACGCCCTCTATGACGACGAGGCCGGTGAGGTGCATCGCCACGCGGGCGTCCACATCGGTGTCGCCACGCAGACGCCGGGGGGGCTCATGGTCCCGGTTCTGCAGCATGCCGAGACCCTGGACCTCTGGCGGACCGCCACGGAGATCGCGCGCTTGGCGCAAGCCGTGCGCAGCGGCAAGGCGACGCGCGAGGAGCTCTCGGGCTCCACCATCACGCTCACCAGCCTGGGGGCGCTCGGCGGTCTGGCGACCACCCCGGTGATCAACCATCCGGAGGTGGCCATCGTCGGCCCCAACAAGATCGTCGAACGCCCGATGGTGATCGGCGGCCAGATCGTGGTGCGCAAGATGATGAACCTGTCGTCCTCCTTCGATCACCGCGTCGTCGACGGCGCCGACGCCGCGGCCTTCGTCCAGCGGCTGAAGCTGCTGTTGGAGACGCCGGCCATGCTGTTCGTGGAGCAGCCGTGAGCGAGCGCCTGAAGGCCAAGCTCAGGACGCGCCGCTGTCTGGCAGGTCGCGCCAGGCCTTGACGCCCGGCCAGCCGGTGGCTTCGTAGACGCCGCGCGCGATGGCGCGGGCCAGGGTGTCGGCGGCGAGCGCCCCGATGCGCGCGACCGCGAAGGGGCGGGGACCGGCCATTTCGCGCTTGCCGGTGGAGATGGCGAAGACGACGTCGCCGTCGAAGGGCATGTGGATCGGGCGGATGGCGCGGGCCAGACCGTCCTGGGCCATGATCGCCACGCGTTTGATCTCGTCGGGCTCCAGGCGCACGTCGGTGGCGACGCAGCCGATGGTGGTGTTCTGGCGGGCCTGGGGATTGGCTTTCGCCGGGCCCCATTCGTCGGGCAGGGCCGCCAGGCGGTCGGAGCCGAGATGGCCGAACTCCCCGTCGAGTTCGAAGGGCGCGGCCCAGAACTGGCGCGTGCCGGGCGCGACGACGGATCCGGCGCTGTTGACCGCCACGATGGCGCCCACCGTCATGCCGTCGAACGAGACGACCGAAGCCGACCCGAGGCCGCCCTTGAGCCCGCCCGAGCGCGCGCCGTAGCCGGCGCCGGCGGTGCCGAGCTTGAAGGTGTCGCCGGCGCTTTCCACCGCCGCGATCCCCAGCCGGCGATAGGGCGGCTCCAGGCCCCACCCCTTGTCGCCGCCGTTCGGCGTGTCGAACAGGATCGCGCCCGAGACGATCGGCGACGGCGGGACGCCCGGCGGCAACATGCCGACGCCATAGCCGCGGCCCTTGGAGCCCAGCCAGGCCGCGACGCCGTCGGCGGCGGCCAGTCCATAGACCGAGCCGCCGGAAAGCGTGATGGCGTCGACGGTGTGAACCAGGTTTTCGGTGTCCAGGGCGTCGGTCTCCCGCGTGCCCGGCCCGCCGCCGCGGACATCGACGGCGGCGACGGCGGCGACGTCGGGCAGGATGACGGTGACCCCGGTGCGCGCCTTGACGTCCTCGGCCTGGCCGATCTTCAGGCCGGGCACGTCGGTGATCAGGTTCTTCGGCCCAGGTCGTCCCGGCGACAGGTCCAGCCGCGGCGGCGGCGGCGGCGCGGCGGCGGCCGTCGAGGCGGTGGCGGCTGTCGTCAGCAGGGAGGCAAGCAGGGTGCGGCGGTTCATCTGGCGGTTCCCGGGCTGGGCGAGGGGGCGTTTGCGGCTCTTTTACAGGTCCGGCGGGCGTCTGGCGCGCCGCCTGGCGTGATGATGGGACTCGTCATCAGAACAGCCAGGCGCTCATGCTCGCCCATCCCGCCGATGCTTCGCCGCCGACCGACCGGCCCGTGATCGGGGTGCTGCTGCATTTGCTGAGCACGATCGGCCGCCCGCGCCGGATCCGTCCGCGTTCCGGGCAGCCGAGGATCGGACTTACTCATGAAGCCAGCATTCGGCGTCATCATCCGAATATCCGCAAGCCTGTTATTTTCATCGACTAATGCCTTGATAATCGGTCGTCGGTGAGCGCAATGCTCATCCGTCTGGGCAACGTCATCGAGGGTCCGTGGAACAGGAAGTAGGCGCGCGGCTGCGCACGGTCCGCACTCGGCTCGGCATAACCCAGCGCGCTCTGGCGCGGCGGGCGGGGGTCCCCAGCAGCACGGTCTCCCTGATCGAAGGCGGTCGCACAAACCCGTCGGTGGGATCGCTCAAGCGCCTGCTGGACGCCGCCGGACTGTCGCTCGGCGAGTTCTTCAGCTTCGAACTGGTGAGCGAAGCCCAGGTGTTCTTCCGCGCGGACGAATTGGCGGAAATCTCAAGCGGGAAAGTATCTTATCGGCAAGTCGGCGCCGGCAAGGGCGTCTCGACGCTGCAGATTCTGCATGAAACCTACCAGCCGGGCGCCGACAGCGGGCGGGTGATGCTGACCCACGAGGGGGAGGAAGGCGGCATCGTCATAGAGGGACGGCTGGAGGTCACGGTCGGGGACCAGACCCGCATGCTCAAGGCCGGCGAAGCCTATCTGTTCAAGAGCACCACGCCGCACCGATTCCGCAATGTCGGCGAGGGGCGCTGCATCGTCGTCAGCGCCTGCACCCCGCCTACTTTCTGACTGCGCGCACGCCGCATCATCCATCGTAATGCTCGATATATCGAGCAGACAAGATGTCGATGTCAATGAATTCAATATCTTATGTGGCCGAATAAACAGGCTGTTCGCCACATGCTTCCGGCGTGATCATCGAGTCGGGCTGCAGAAACGCATGGATAATCGGCTCCCATCTCGGCATATCGGCTCGACCTTTGCAGCAAAGGTCGAGTAACGGGTATCTGTCGACGCTTATATTGGCGCCTCATAATTATCACATGAGCATATTTTATTATCCTCAAGTATTGTTTACGCTATAATGTGTACCGTATACGCTTGACGACGCCTTGTCAGCCGTGTCGACTTTACGCTCTGCTACGTTCGCTTCGGGATTCTTTCATAATTGAGGGTGAAACACGGCCGCATCGCGGCGGCGAGTTCAAGGCCTCGTATTGAAGCGGACTCACGTCGAATTCAGCGCGCCATAAGGCGCCAACGAGACAAGGGGATAGTCATGAAGCGCATTCTCATGGGGACCGCGTTCAGCGTCCTGGCGGCAATCTCGGCCGGCGCGGCCGACGCGCAGACCGCGGCGAGCAGCACGATCGATGAGCTGGTGGTCACCGCGCAACGGCGCGAACAGGCCGCTCAGGACGTCGGCATCGCCATGTCGGTCCTCGGAAGCGATGATCTGAAGGCCCGCGGCATCACCAACGTCAACCAGTTGCAAAACGCGGCGCCCAGCTTGGAGATCGAGCCGGCGTTCGGCGGCGGCGCGGCGCAGTTCCGGCTGCGCGGCGTGGGCTTTCAGGACTACGGGACCAACAACACCCCCACCGTGGGCGTCTACGTCAACGAGGTGGCCTATCCGGTCCCGATCATGACGCAGACCCTGCTCTTCGACATCGACCGCGTGGAGGTGTTGCGCGGTCCGCAGGGCACCCTTTACGGGCGCAACACCACGGGCGGCGCGATCAACTTCATCACCGGCAAGCCGACGCCGACGCTGACGGCAGGCGCCAGCGTCGAATTCGGGCGCTTCGAGAGCCTGAAGGCCGAAGGGTTTGTCGCCGGGCCGATCACCTCGGGCATCCGCGGGCGCGTGGCCTTCGCCACCGAACAGGACGGCGGCTTCCAGCACAGCCGGACCACGGGCGGCGGCATCGGCGACGCCGACCGGATCGGCGCCCGCATCCTCCTGGACTTCGATCTGGCGCCCAAGGCTGTCCTCAGCTTCGACATCCACGGCGGCCAGGACAAATCCGAGAACCAGGCCCTCTACGTCTTCAGCGGCTTCCAGACGGCCACCGGCTTTGTCCCCACCGACACCGACCGCTTCGCGACCGATTGGTCGCTTTCCCAACCGCTGGCCAACGACATCAAGTGGCCTGTCGATTCGAAGCCCGGTCGCGACAACTATACCTATGGCTCGTCCGTTGCGTTGAACTGGGACTTCGGCGGCGCGACCCTCACCGACATCGCTTCCTACGATTACCTGCGGCGGGAAGAATTCGATGACTGGGACGCCACCGCCCAGCACCTTGCAGACGAGTTCTGGGGCAGCAAGGTCGAGGTGTGGTCGAACGAACTGCGCCTGACGTCCAACAGCGACGGGCCGCTCCAGTGGGTTGGCGGGGTCTATCTGTCCAAGCAGCACATCGTCGAGCGGTTCTACTCCGACTTCACGCAGTCGCTCGGGTTCAATTTCCGCACGCTCTACGGGCAGCGCGTGGAGTCGGCCAGCGTCTTCGGGCAGGCCGAATACGCCTTCACCGACCAATGGAAGCTGATCGGCGGCCTTCGGTACGAGGAAGAGACGCGCAAGCTCGTCGACTTCAACACCTTCATCCCCGGCATTCCGCTGGTTCCGCCGACCGACACCAGGACCAAGATGAAACCGCTGACGGGCAAGGCCTCGTTGGAGTTCAAGCCGGTCGAGGACGTGCTCTTGTACGCCTCGGTGAGTCGCGGCGTTAAGTCGGGCGGCTTCACGACCTACAACACCGGCAATACGACCCAGTTGCAGCCCTTCAAGCCGGAAGTGCTCTGGGCCTATGAGACCGGCTTCAAGGCCAATCCCCTGCCCAACGTTCAGATCAACGGGGCGGCCTACTACTATGACTACAAGGACCGCCAGGTGCTTTCGGCCGTCTACACCCCCGGCACCGGCGCCGTCGGCAAGATCGCCAACGCGCCCAAGAGCGAGATCTGGGGCGGCGAGCTGGAGCTGACCTGGAAGCCCGCGCCGGAGTTCGTGATCACGCAGTCGGTCGGCTACAAGGACGGCAAGTACAAGGAATTCCTCGACCTCAGCATCCCGCTCTCGACCGCAGCGGGGGCAGCCGTCTTCATCGATCGCGCCGGGGAGAAGCTGCCCTTCAACAATTGGAGCTACCAGGGGTCGGCGGCCTATACCTGGACTCTTTCCGACCTCGCCGTCACCGCCGAGGCCAACTACAGCTGGCGCGACAAATATGTCTCCTGGCTGGGGTCGCAGTACGACATCCCTAACTATTGGCTGGCCAACGCCAACCTGACGGTGCGTCCGCAGGATGGCCCCTGGGCCGCCACGATCTGGGCGCGCAATGTGTTCAATGAGAAGTACGACGTGACCCGCAACTTCTTCCTGCCGGACGCGACGTTCACGAAGAATATCGACATCGCCCAACCGGGCGCGCCGCGGACCTATGGCGTCCGCCTGTCCTACGCATACTGAGACTAGCTTCGGCCATGGCGGGCGTTATGAATGCCCGCCATGGCTGATCGTTTCCGACCCGGTCCCCTGAACCTGATCACCGACGTCGCCGGCGTCACCGTCGGCCATGCGACGGACGAGCGCGCCCAGACCGGGGTCACCACCTTGCTGTGCGACGGCTTCTGGCGGGCGGGGGTCGACGTGCGGGGCGGCGGCCCCGGCGTTCGCGAGACCGAGACGCTTTCCCCCGAGAACCTGGTGGGCCGCGCCCACGCCATCGTGCTGTCGGGGGGATCCGTCTTCGGCCTGGCCGCCGCCGACGGCGTCGTGGCCGGTCTTTCGGCGCGTGGCGTCGGCATGACCCTCAAGCCCGATACCCCGGCCACGCCCATCGTGCCGTCCGCCGTGCTCTATGACCTGGCCAATCCCGGCGACAAGGCCTGGGGGGAGGATCCTCCCTACCGGGAGCTGGGCCGGCGCACGCTGGAGGGGCTTGCCCGCACCTTCGCCCTCGGGGCGGTCGGCGCCGGCCGCGGGGCCATGGCGGGCCTGGTCAAGGGCGGGATCGGCTCGACTTCCCTGGACCTGGGGGAGGGCCTGATGGTCGGCGCGCTGGTCGCGGCCAATCCGGTGGGCTCGGCCCTGATGCCGGACGGGACCACCTTCTGGGCCTGGCCCTTCGAGCAGGACGGCGAGTTCGGCGGGGCGCGGCCTGGCGCCGACGTCCAGGCGTTCGACCCGGCGCCCGACCAGGCGCGGCTTACGGTGCGGGGGCGCCTTCAGCCCGGCGCCAATACTGTCCTTGGCGTCGTCGCCACGACGGCCGACCTGACGACGGCCGAGTGCAAGCGCGTGGCGATGATGGCCCACGACGGCCTGGCGCGCGCCGTGCGGCCGGCCCACACGCCGTTCGACGGCGACACGATCTTCGCGCTGGCCAGCGGCGCCTGCGCCATCGGTTCGGGAGCGGCCCGCGACATGGAGCTGGCCCGCATCGGCTCGGCCGCCGCCGACTGCATGGCGAGGGCGATCGCGCGCGGCGTCTATCTTTCCTCACCCGGCCCGGCGGGAAGAGGAACCTAGGCCCGCGCGGCCAGGGCGCGTTCCAGGTTCGGCGTCGCGGCCAGCAACCCTTGCGTATAGGGATGCTTCGGCGCGGCGAAGACGGCGTCGGTGGCGCCTTCCTCGACGATCCTGCCTGACTGCATCACCAGCACCCGATGGCAGATGGCGCGCACCACCGAGAGGTCGTGGGTGACGAACAGATAGGCCACCCCCAGGTCGCGGGAGAGGTCGGCCAGCAGCTTCAGCACCTGGGCGCGGACGGTGACGTCAAGGGCCGAGACCGCCTCGTCCAGCACCACCAGCTTGGGCTGGGTGATCAGCGCCCGCGCAATGGCGATCCGCTGGCGCTGGCCGCCGGAGAACTGGTGCGGGTAGCGACCGGCGGCCGAGGCGTCGAGGCCGACGCGGGCCAGCATGGCCTCGACCCTGGTGCGGCGTTCGGCGGCGGCGGGCGGGGTCTCCATCAGGTGGAACGGCTCGGCCACCAGGTCCTCCACCCGCCAGCGCGGATCGAAGCTGCCGTAGGGGTCCTGGAACACCGCCTGGACGTCGCGGCGCATGCGCCGGGTCTGGGCGTTCGACGTCGCGGGGAAGGCCTGGTCCTCCAGGCGCACCGCCCCGCCTTGCAGGGGTTCGAGGCCGAGGATCGCGCGCAGCAGGGTCGACTTGCCGCTGCCGGATTCGCCCACCAGGCCCACGGTCTCGCCGGCGTGGACATCGAGGCTGACCCCGTCGACGGCGCGGAACTGAACCGGCGCGCGCCACGGCGCCGGGCGCGGACCCCGATAGGTGCGCACGACGTCCCGCACCGTCAGCAGGGGGTGCTCGTCTGCGGGGGCCGGCGGCGCGGCTTGCGCCAGCACCGCGTCGGCGGCCAGGCGCCGCGCATAGGGATGGGTGAGGTTGCGGAACAGGGTCCTGGTGGCGCCCTGCTCGACGATCTCGCCGTGCTGCAGGATGGCGACGCGGTCGGCGGTCTGGGCCACCACCGCCAGGTCGTGGGTGATCAGGATCAGGCCGGCGCCGGCCTCCTTCACCAGGGACTTGAGCAGGTCGAGGATCTGGGCCTGGGTGGTGACGTCCAGCGCCGTGGTGGGTTCGTCGGCGATGATCAGCCTGGGCTTCAGCGCCGTGGCGATGGCGATGGCCACCCGCTGGCGCTGGCCGCCGGACAGCTCGTGCGGGAAGCGGGTGAGCGGGAAGCGGTCGTTGGGCAGGCCGGCGCGGGCCAGCGCCTCGGCGGCCTGGGCGGCGGCTTCCGCGCGCGAAACCTTGCGGTGCAGGCGCACGGCTTCGGCCACCTGGTCGCCGATGCGCATCAGGGGGTTGAGCGCCGTCATCGGCTCCTGGAACACCACGCCGATCTGCGCGCCGCGCAGGGCCTGCAACTGGCGTTCGTCGGCGGTCAGGATGTCGACGCCGCCCAGGCGGACGGCGCCGGAAAGGCGCGCGTCCGGCGGCAGCAGGCGCAGGATCGACAGCGCCGTCATCGACTTGCCGGAGCCTGACTCGCCCACCAGGCCGAGGATCTCGCCGGCCTCAAGGGTCAGGGAGACGCCCTTCAGGACTTCGGTTTCACCGATGGACAGGCGCAGGTCGTCGATCTCGAGCAGGGCCACCTCAGCGCCCCCCGCCTGGGTTGCGGTCGAGCTTGGGGTCGAGGATGTCGCGCAGGCCGTCGCCCAGCAGGTTCAGCCCGATCACCGTGAGCACCACGGCCAGACCCGGGAAGATCGCCAGCCAGGGCGCGAAGCCGATCATGGTCTGGGCCTCGTTCAGCATCCGGCCCCAGCTGGGGATCGGCGGCTGGGCGCCGAGGCCGACATAGGAAAGCCCGGCCTCGGCCAGCACGCCCATGGCGAACTGGATGGTCGCCTGGACGATCAGCAGGCTGGCGATATTGGGGGCTATGTGCTGCAGCGAGATCAGGAACGGGCCTTTGCCGGCCACCCTGGCGGCCATCACATAGTCCCGCGTCCACAGCGACAGGGCCGCGCCGCGGGCCACGCGCGCGAAGACCGGGATGTTGAAGATGCCGATGGCGATGATGGCGTTTACCGCGCCGGGGCCCGCCACCGCGGTGATCATGATCGCCAGCAGCAGGGACGGGAAGGCGAACACCAGGTCGTTGGCGCGCATCACCGCCTCGTCGATCCAGCCGCGCCGGGCCGCCGCCAGCAGGCCCAGCGGCGCGCCGATCAGCAGGCCGACCCCGGCGGCCACCACGGCGACGGCCAGCGAGTTGCGGGCGCCGACGACGATCATCGACAGCACGTCGCGGCCGAAATGGTCCGTGCCCAGCCAATGGGCGGCCGAGGGCGCCTGCAGGCGGCCGGCGACGTCGAGGGCGGCCACGTCATAGGGCGTCCAGACGAACGACAGGATCACCGCGCCGACGAAGACGGCGGTGAGGCCGGCGCCGATCATGAGGCCCCAGGGGCGGCTCGCCGCGCCCGGCGGCGTTGCGGTCAGTTCGCTCATGACCGCCTCGCCCTCAGTCGTGGATCGACGAAGGCGTAGCCCAGGTCGACCAGGAAGTTCACCACCACCACGGCGAAGACTAGCAGCACCACCACGCTCTGGACCACGATCAGGTCGCGCTGGGTGATGGCCTGGAACACCAGCCGCCCGAGGCCGGGCAGGAAGAAGACGTTCTCGACGATCACCGAGCCCGCCAGCAGGAAGGGGATCTGCAGGCCCAGGATGGTCAGCAGCGGAATAGCGGCGTTGCGCAGGGCGTGGCGGCGGATCACCTGCTGCTCGCTCAACCCCTTGGCGCGGGCCGTGCGGACGTAGTCCTCGCCCAGGGTCTCGATCAGGGCCGAGCGCAGGACGCGGGCCAGGATCGCGGCCTGGGGCAGGGCCAGCGCGATGGCCGGCATGATCAAGGCGCCCAGCGCCGGGCCGATCCCCGCCTCCCAGCCGGGGAAACCGCCGGCCGGCAGCCAGCGCAGTTGGATCGCGAAGACCAGCACCATCAGCATGGCGAACCAGAAGCTGGGCAGGGCCATGCCGACCTGGCTGATCCCCATCACCAGCGAGTCGGCCAGCCTGCCGCGGCGGCTGGCGGCGAAGAGGCCGATGGGGATGGCCAGCACGATGCTGATCGCCAGCGACAGCAACGCCAGCGGCAGCGACACCACCACCCGCTCGGCCACCAGCTGCGCCACCGGCACGCGGTAGGTGTAGCTGACCCCGAAATCGCCGTGCAGCAGGCCGGTGATCCAGTGCAGGTAGCGCTGGGCGGCCGGCGCATCGAGGCCCATCTGGGCGCGCAGGGCGGCCACGGCTTCAGGGTTGGCGTTGAGCCCCATCATGTAGGCGGCAGGATCGCCCGGCACGACCTGGATCAGCAGGAAGACCACGACGGTGGCGGCCAGCAGCGTCAAGGCGAGCGAGGCGAAACGGCCGGCCACATAGGCTGCGCCCAGGCGCAGCAGAGCATAGCCGCCCAGCAGGGCAAATCCGGCCAGCACCCCATAGCCCACTATCGAACCGCCGCCCCTATCCGCCCTGACTTCCACCGCGCCGCCGCCGCCCGGCTCGTCGAAATAGGCGTCGGCCGCCTCGTTGGCCTGGACGGGCGCGTCCACCCACATGCCGCGCAGATGGGCGTCCCAGACGTTCAGCTTGGGGTATTCGAACAAGAAGCCGTTCACCGCATCGTCGGCGATCTGTTCCTGGATCTTGACCAGCAGGGCGTGGCGCGCAGCCGGCTCGACCGTGGCGTTCAACTGGGCCAGCAGGGCGTCGAAGGCCTGGCTGCGATAGCCGAAATAATAGTCCCGGCCATAGATGTCGTAGTCCATCGGTTCGGTGTGCGAGACGATGGTCATGTCGAAGTTCTTGTTCTTCAGCACCTGGTCCAGCCACTGGGACCATTCCAGGTTCTCGATCTTCACGCGGACCCCGACCTGGGCCAGCTGTGCGGCGATGATCTCGCCGCTGCGGCGCGCGTAGCTGGGGGGCGGCAGCTTCAGGGTGGCCTCGAAGCCGTCGGGGTATCCGGCCTGGGCGAGCAGGGCGCGGGCCTTGGCCACGTCGTGAGGATAGCGGCCCGTCAGGTCGACATAGTCGGGGCTCTGCGGCGGGAAATGGCTGCCGATCGGCTTGCCGTAGCCGAACATGGCGCCGTCCAGGATCGCCCGCCGGTCCAGGGCGTGACTGACGGCGCGGCGAACCAGCAGGTTGTTGAACGGGGCCTTGGCGTTGTTCATCGCCAGGATGGTCTCGCCCTCGGTGGCGCCGATCACCACCTTGAACCGTTTGTCGGCCTTCAGGTCGACGAGGTTCTCCGGCGCGGGGAACATCGGGAAGGCGTCCAGGTCGCCGGCCTTCATCGCCGCGAAGGCCGCGGTCGGATCGGCGATGAACTTGAACACCAGCCGGGCGATCCGGGGCTTGGGGCCCCAATAGCCCAGATTGCGCTCGAACTCGGCGGAGTCGCCGCGACGCCAGGTCACGAACCGGAACGGGCCGGTGCCGACCGGATGGACGGCGTTGTTGGCCGCCGTCGTGGGCGAGACCATCACCGCGTCGCCCCAGGCCAGCACATAGAGCAGCATGCTGGAGGGCTGGGCCAGTTCCAGGCGCACGGTGTCGGCGTCGACCACCACCACCTTCCGGATCACCGCCAGGTTGGTCTTCTGGGCGTTGGCGGAGTCGGGCGCGACGGCGCGCTCCAGCGAGAACTTCACCGTACTGGCGTCGAAGGGCGCGCCGTCCTGGAACCTCACGCCGCGCCGCAGGTGGAAGACGTAGATCCGGCCGTCGGGGGAGATTTCCCAGGACTCGGCCAGGCGCGGCTCGACGCCGCCGTTGCGGCCGATATGGACCAGGCCCTCGAAGACGTTGCCATAGACGAGTTCGTCCACGGCGGCGGCCGCGCCCGCCGTGGGATCGAGGTTCGGCGGCTCAAGCTGCTGGCCGATCCGCAAGACGTCGCGCGCCTGCGCGATCCCCGGCGCCGTCACGGCGAAGGCGCAGAGGATCAGCGTGATCAGCGCCGCCAGGGCCAGCCAACGAGGGTTGGCGGCGCCGATCACGGATGGCCGGTCAGCAGCGCATAGGCCGAGAGCGCCATGACCTTGGCGGAGTTCATCATGTCGGCGATCCCCACATATTCGTCGGGCTGGTGGGCGAGGTCGAGGATGCCGGGGCCATAGGCGATACAGTCGCGCAGCTTGCCGATCCGGTCGATGTGCTTCTGGTCGTAGGTGCCCGGCGAGCAGCAGATTTGAGCCGGCTTGCCCAGCACCTGTTCCACGGCCTCGCAGGTCATGCGCACCACCGGGCGGTCCGGCTCGGTCATCGAGGGGCGGACTTCGAAGAGGTCGCGCATCTTGTAGCGGAAATTCGGCCGCGTCTGGACCAGGCCGTCCAGCATGGCGCGCATCTGGGCCTTCACCTCGTCGAGGTCCTCCTCGATCAGCAGGCGGCGGTCCAGCACGATGCGACAGCTGTCGGGCACCACGGGGGAGGGCAGGCCGCCGGTGGCGTCGCCCTGGCCGCCGTGGATGGAGTTGATGTTCAGCGTCGGCGTCCGCGCGCCTTCCGGCACGACGGGCATCGAGGTCGGCTGGCGGGCCAGCGCGGGGAAGATGCGGCGCTCCAGCTCGTCGATCACCGCGCCCATGTGGCGCACGGCGTTGTCCCCCAGGAACGGCATGGAGCCGTGGGCGATGCGGCCCTCGGTGGTGATTTCCGACCACCAGACCCCGCGATGGCCGATGCAGACGCGGTCGACGTTCAGCGGCTCGGGGATGATGACGTGATCGACGCGGGGCTTGGAGAACCAGCCGCGCTCGGCGAGATAGGCCACGCCGCCGTAACCCCCGGACTCCTCGTCGGCGGTGCCGGAGATCTCCAGCGCGCCGGGCAGGTCGACGCCGGAATCGATGAGGGCCTCGACGGCCACGACGGAGGCGGCCAGCCCGCCCTTCATGTCGCAGGCGCCGCGGCCGTAGACCTTGCCGTCCTTCACAACGCCCTCGAAGGGCGGGACGGTCCAGCCCTCGCCGGCCTCCACCACGTCGATGTGGCTGTTGAAGTGGACGCAAGGGCCGGGCTTGCCGCCTTCGTAGCGGGCGATGACGTTGATGCGAGGCTTGTCGTCGCTGTCGCCGGGAGCGCCTTCTGCACGCACATATTCGACGTTGAAGCCGCGCTTGCGCAGGCGCTCGCCCAGGTGCTCGGCGCAAGGGCGGTAGGCGTCGCCCGGCGGATTGACGGTCGGGAAGCGGATGAGTTCCTGGGTCAGGGCGACGAGGTCGTCGGTGCGGCTTTCGATGTCGTGCAACAGCGCGTCTTCGCGGGGATGGGCCATGTTACGCATGCCTTTCCTGGGTTCGCCGGGCGCGGTCGGCGGCTTGCGCCGACTGGCGGGGCAGGCCCAGGGCGTCATAGACCCGGGCCAGGGCAAGATTGAGCGGAACGCCGTCGGGATCGAACCCTCGGCGTACTTCGAGGACCTGCTGGGCCTCGGGGAACCGGCCGGCGCCCAACAGCGCCTCCAGATGGATCTGTTCGAAGAAGTCGCGTTGGGCATGGCTGCCGCCGACTTCGGCCATGCGGGGCAAGGCCGCGCCCATGCGGCGGACGGCGCGCTCGTGGTCGCCCGAGGCGAAGGCCATTATGCCTTCGGCGGCGGGAAGCGCGGCTTCGAACCAGGCGTCGCGGGCGTGGGGCGGGGTTTTCGCCGTGCGCGCCTCGATCGCCGACATCAGGGCGGAGGCTTGCGGCCGGCCGGCGCGGGCCAGGCCATAGAGGTATTGCAGGGTCAGGAACGGTTGCAGGGTGTCCCGTGCGCGGGTCTCCAGATGGTCGGCGACATCGTTCCAGCGCGCCCCCACGTCGATCCCGGCGAACTCCATCCGCGCCAGCAGCGAGACGGCGCCCACCTGGTCCTGTGAATAGTCGTGATCCCGTCCCCAGCAGTGTTCGTCATAGACGGCGACCACCTGCGCGAACCGTCCCTGGCTGAGCAGGAACAGCGCAAGGTGCCACCAGTTGTGGGTGTCCATGAAGGAATTCAGGCTGGTCCAGGTCCGCGACGCCTGCGTCATGAAGGCCGCGCCCTCGTCGATGCGGCCTTGCGTCAGCATCACATGGGCCAGGGCGTGCTGGGCCCAGGGTTCACGCGCGGTCATCGACAGCGCCTGGCGCGCGGCGGCCTCGGCTTCGGCCAGCAGGTGGCACTGCTCATAGGCGAAGGCCAGCATCCCGTGGATGTACGGTATGTGGCGGCTGGCGGGCAGCGCCAGTTCGGCGATCCGCAGCATGGCCGGGAAGTCGCCGCGGTTGAAGGCGAGATACTGGTGCAGCTTGACCATCACCAGGTCGGCGGGAAAGGCTTTCACCACTTCGGCGCTGATGCGCAGCGCCTGCGGGATATCGTCGTCGATCCAGGCGCGCAGGAAGGCGGTCAGGCCCTGCTCACGGGCGTCGCCGGGCGGCGCGGCCTCGGCGCGGGCCAGGCTGAGCGGCGCGAGGGCCGCGCCTTCCTGCGCCTCGAACAACATATAGAGGACGGCCGCATAGGCGTTGGCCAGGCGGCTCGTCGGGTCGGCCTTGGCGGCGTCGAGGATGTCCACCGCCTGGGTCTCGTAGGCCAGGAACCCGCCGACAAAGGCGTTGACGCCCGCGAGCGTCGCCGGCGACATCGGCGAGACCCGATTGCCCAGGATGTCGGTCACGAAACTCACGGGACGGTCGCCAGCACCTCGCACAGGAGCCCGACCGTCTCGTCGATCTGAGCCGTCTCGACGATCAGCGACGGCGAAAGGGCGATGATGTCGCCGGTGACGCGCACCAGCAGGCCGCGGTCGAAACAGGCGCGGAACACTTCCTGGCCCCGATCGCCCGGCGCACCGGGGCGGGGCGCCAGTTCGACGCCGCCCACCAGGCCGAGGTTGCGGATGTCGATGACGTGGTTTGCCTCGCGCAGGCTGTGCAAGGCGGCTTCGAACGGCGTCGCCGTCTTGGCGGCGCGCTCGAACAGGCCCTCGTCGCGATAGACGTCCAGGGTCGCAAGGCCGGCCGCGCAGGCCAGCGGATGGCCGGAATAGGTGTAGCCATGGAAAAGCTCGATGGCCGCGTCGGCATTGTCGAGCATGGCGTTGTAGATGTGCGGCCGCACGGCCACCGCGCCCATCGGGACCGCGGCGTTGGTCAGGCCCTTGGCCATGGTCATGATGTCGGGCTGCACGCCGAACAGTTCGGCGGCGAAGGATGCGCCGAGCCGTCCGAAGCCGGTGATGACCTCGTCGAAGATCAGCAGGATGTCGTGCCTGTCGCAGATCGCGCGCAGGCGCTGCAGGTAGCCCTTGGGCGGCGGCAGCACGCCGGCGGAGCCCGCCACCGGTTCGACGATGACGGCGGCGATGTTGGAGGCGTCGTGGAGGGCGACGATCGCCTCGAGCGCATCGGCCAGTTCCGCGCCGTGCTCGGGCAGGCCGTGCGAAAATGCGTTGCGCGCCAGGTCGTGGGTGTGGGGCAGGTGGTCGACGCCGGTCAGCAGCCCCCCGAAATACATGCGGTTCTTGACGATGCCGCCCACCGAGATGCCGCCGAAGCCGACGCCGTGATAGCCCCGCTCGCGGCCGATCAGCCTGGTCTTCGTTCCCTTGCCGCGCGCGCGTTGATAGGCGAGCGCGATCTTCAGCGCAGTGTCCACCGACTCCGAGCCGGAGTTGGTGAAGAACAGGTGGTCCAGGTCGCCCGGCAGCACCGCGGCCAGTCGGCTGGCGAATTCGAACGCCTTCGGATGGCCGAGATTGAAGTTGGTGGCGTAGTCGAGTTCGGCGGCCTGGGCCTGGATGGCCTGGACGATCTTCGGGTGGTTGTGGCCGGCGTTGACGCACCACAGGCCGGCGGTGGCGTCCAGGACGCGCCGGCCGTCGGGCGTGAAATAGTACATGCCCTCGGCGCGTTCGACGAACCGGGGATCGGCCTTGAACCGGCGGTTCGGCGTGAACGGCATCCAGTAGGCGTCGAGGGAGTTGGGAGCGAGGTGCGGGGTCATGTCAGTTCGCCGCGGGGGCTGCAGCGGGCGTCGCGTCGGGAGCGGGAGGCGCGATGCTCTTGAGGAAGGCCATGACGTCGGCCGAGGACTGGTCGGGAAGTTCGTACTGGGGCAGGTGCCCGGCGTTCGGGTAGGTGATCAGCTTGGCGCCGGGAATTGCGGCCGCGAACTTCTTGCCGCTCTCCAGTGCGATGATGTGATCCTGCTCGCCGTGCAGCACCAGGGTCGGGACCTTGATGGTCGCCATCTGCTCGGGCGTGGCGACGGCCGAACCGGGGCCCATGGTCATCAGGATCGCCCGGTGACCGGGCGCGCGCTGCACCTCGACCCAGCGATCGACGAAGGCGGGCGTGATCAGCGACTTGTCGACCACGTCGGCCTTGAGGCCTTCGGACGTCAGGGGACGGGTCTCGATATGCTGCAGCAGGAAGCGGCCCGCCGGGCTGCCCAGGATCCTGAAGGCGAGCGGCGGCTTTTTGAGGGTTGTGGCCGGCCAGCCGGCGGCGTCCACCAGCACCAGGGCGTCGAGGCGGGCGGGGTGGGTGACGGCGGTCTTCCAGGCGACGCCGCCGCCCATGGAATTGCCGACCAGGGCGAAGGGCGGCAGGTTCAGCTTGGCCGCCAGGTCATCCACCAGGTCGGCATAGGCGGCGCTGTCGAGCTGGTAGCCGGCCGGCGCGCGGGTCAGGCCGTGGCCTGGGAAATCCGGGGTGATGACGCGATAGGTCGGCGACAGCCGCTTGATCCACGCGTCCCAGGTGAGGAACGAGTCGCCGTAGCCGTGCAGCAGGACGATGACCGGTGCGTCGCGCGGGCCGTCGTCGCGATAGTGCATCCGCACGCCGCCCTTGAGGTCGATGAACTTCGACGTCGGGACGGCGTACTTGGCCTCCAGCTTTTCGTAGGGGATATCGGGCCGGTAGAGCACGGCGCCCGCGATGATCACCAGGACGATCAGGACCCCGATGATCCAGCCCAGGATGCTGAAAATTTTGATCACGGGCGTTCTCCACGGGTTCGCCGTTGCGGCGCAAGGGTAGCCCCCCGGTGCGATTGGCCCAACTGGATTAAGTGCTCAATAAAATGAGCGTTTAGATCGCGGCCAAGGCGACCAGCAGGCGGAACGGGCGATCCTCAGATGCAGCGGCCGCCGTCGACCTCCATCGCCACGCCGGTGACCATGCCGGCGTCGTCGGAGCACAGGAAGGCCGCCGCCGCGCCCATGTCGGCGGGCGTCGAGAACCGGCCGAGCGGGATGGAGGCCAGGAACCTGGCGCGGGTCTCCGGGGTGTCCTCGCCCATGAAGGTGGCCAGCAGGGGCGTGTCGCCGGCCACCGGATTGATGGCGTTCACCCGCACGCCGAACGGCGCCAGCTCGATGGCCATGGCCCGCGTGGCGGTGATCATCCAGCCCTTGGAGGCGTTGTACCAGGTCAGGTTCGGCCGCGGGCTGACGCCGCCGGTGGAGGCGACGTTGAGGATGGCGCCGCGCCTGGCCGCCTTCATCGCCGGAACCAGGCGCCTGGCCGTCAGATAGACCGACTTGGCGTTGACCGCGAAGATCCGGTCGAAGTCGGCTTCCGAAAGGTCCTCCAGCGGCCGCGGGGTGTGGCCGACGCCGGCGTTGTTCACCAGGATCTCCACCGGGCCGAGCCTGGAGGCGACCGTCTGGGCCATGGCGGCCACGTCGGCGTCGCTGGAGACGTCGGCGGCTACGCCGATCACGTCGCCGCCAAGCTCCCCGGCCAGGGCTTGGGCCGCATCGCCGTTGCGGTCGACGATGGCGACCCTGGCGCCTTCCTCCAGGAAGCGGCGGACGATGCCGGCGCCGAAGCCCGAGGCTCCCCCGGTGACGATGGCGATCCTGCCGGCGAGCCGCATGGCGTTCCCCCTATCCATGATGAGCCGCCACCGTCTTGAGGGTCGAGAAGGCGTAGAGCGCCTCGAACCCCTTCTCTCGCCCGTGGCCGGAGCGCCCGACGCCGCCGAAGGGCAGTTCCACCCCGCCGGCCGCGCCGTAGTTGTTGAGGAACACCTGGCCGGCCCGCAGCTTCTTGGCCAGCCGCATCTGGCGTCCGCCGTCCCGCGTCCAGACGCCGGCCACCAGGCCATAGGGGGTGCCGTTGGCGATGGCGACGGCTTCGGCGTCGTCGGTGAAGGGAATGATCACCTGCACGGGGCCGAAGATCTCGTCCTGCGCCAAACTGTGGTCGGCGCCGACGTCGGCGAACAGGGTCGGGGCGACGTAGTGGCCGCCGGAAGGCGCCTCGGCGACGATGCGGCCTTCGCCGGCCACGGCCAGTTCGCGGCGGCCGGTCTCCAGGAAGCCTTCGACCATCGCCTTCTGTTTGGCGCTGATCAGCGGCCCCAGGTCCAGGTTGGCTCTGGCGGCGCCGGCGCGCAGTTCGCCGTAGCGCTTGCCCATGCGGGCGACGACCTCGTCGTAGACCCCGCGCTGGACCAGGATGCGAGAGCCCGCTGAACAGGTCTGGCCGGCGTTCTGGATGCCCGCGTTGACGAGGAAGGGCAGGGCCTTGTCCAGGTCGGCGTCGTCGAACACCAGTTGCGGGGACTTGCCGCCCAACTCCAGGGTGACGGGGACGGCGTTCCGGGCCGCATGGGTCTGGATCTGGCGCCCCACCGCCGTCGAGCCGGTGAAGGAGATGTGGTCGACGCCTTCGTGGGCGGCGAGCGCGGCCCCGGCGACCGCGCCGGTTCCGGGCACGACGTTGAGGGCGCCGGCGGGCAGGCCGGCTTCGGCGGCGAGGCCCGCGAAGGCCATCGCCGTCAGCGAGGCCTGTTCGGCTGGCTTGACCACTGCGGCGTTGCCCATGGCGAGCGCGGCGACAACGGAACGCCCGATGATCTGCATCGGATAGTTCCAGGGGATGATGTGGCCGGTGACGCCGTGCGGCTCGCGCAGGGTGTAGACGGTGTAGCCCGCCAGGAACGGGATGGTCTGGCCGTGCAGCTTGTCGGCCGCCCCGCCGTAGAACTCCAGGTAGCGGGCCAGCGCCACCGCATCGGCGCGGGCCTGGCCCAGCGGCTTGCCGACGTCGAGGGCTTCGAGATCGGCCAGCCAGTCGGCGCGTTCCAGCACCAGCCGCGACAGCCCGGCCAGCAGCCGCCCGCGTTCGAAGGCCGGAAGCTGGCCCCATTCGCCATCGGCGGCGGCCCGCGCCGCGGCGACCGCCTCGTCGACATCGGCGGCCGAGCCGGAGGTCAGTTCGCCGACGACCGTCCCGTCCGACGGGTTCTCGATGGGCAGGCTGTCCGATGCGCTGCGCCACCGGCCGCCGATGAACAGGCCTTCGCGCGCGAACTTCACGTCCATCGAAGAGCTCCCATTGTATGCACTGCACCGACATGTATGGCGGAGGCGCTCAATGCGTCAGGGGGTCGGCGCAGTTCAAGCACGAAGTTCGCCGCCGGGCCGATCGGCGCTATAGCGACCGATGGCGGGCGAGCCGCAATCGGGAGACGCCAGTGGCCCTGAACATCGATGCTGATTTCGACGGCGGCAACATCATCGTCGAGGCGGTGGACGACGCCGGCGCGGACCTGCTCATCGGCCAGGACGCCGACGGTCCCTGGTTCCAGTGGTTCTTCTTCCGGGTGCGCGGCGGGGCCGGCAAGGCCCTGACGCTCAGGATCCTCAACGCCGGCGCCAGCGCCTATCCCGATGGCTGGCCCGGGTATCGCGCCTGTGTGAGCACGGACGGAGAGACCTGGACGCGCGCGGCCACGATCTTCGCCGACGGGGTGCTGGAAATCGCCCATGAGAGCCGGGCCGACGCCGTCTGGTTCGCCTATTTCGCGCCCTACGGCCTCGACTGCCACCAGCGGCTGATCGCTCGCGCCGCCGCGGCGCCCGGCGTCGAAGCCGACGTCCTGGGCCGTTCGGTGGACGGGCGGCCGATCGACCGCGTCTCGCTGGGAATGGGTCCGCGCCAGGTCTGGCTGCTGGGACGCCAGCATTCCGGCGAGACCATGGCCAGCTGGTGGATGGAAGGCGCATTGGACCGGCTGCTGGACGGGGGCGATCCTGTGGCCGTCGCCCTGCTGAAGGCGGCCCGGGTGCATTTGGTCCCCATCGTCAACATCGACGGGGCGGCCCGCGGACATCTGCGCGGCAACGCCGCCGGCCTCGACCTGAACCGCCAATGGCACGCGCCCGACCCCGTCCGCGCGCCGGAAATCGCCGCGGTGCTTGCGGCGATGGACGCGACCGGCGTCGATTTCAGCCTCGACGTGCACGGCGACGAAACCTTGCCGCACGTCTTCATCGACGGCTGCGACGTCGATCCTCTGGCCACCGCCGTACAGATCGCCGGCGTCGACCGGTTCAGGCAGGCGCTGCTGGCTGCGAATCCGGCTTTCCAGACCAAGGTCGGCTATCCGCCGACCTACGGCGGAGACCAGGCGCCGGGAATGTGCACGCGCGCCGTAGCGCGGCGCTTCGGCGCGGTGGGCGTCACCCTGGAAATGCCGTTCAAGGACAGCCTCGATGCGCCCGATCCGGTCGCCGGCTGGTCGCCCGAGGCGTCCCGCCGGATGGGCCACGACAGCCTGGCGGCCGTGCTCGCGGCGCTCGACAACCAATGAGATCCCGACCGCCGCGACCTGGTCGGCCGGTGGGGCGCCTGACCCTGGCTTCCACCTGACCCTGACGCGCCTAGTCGGCGGCTTCCTTGCGTGGCGTGTCGTCCTTGGAGACCAGGCCGTCGTCGTTGGTGTCGTGGTGGATGAACATCGACCAGCCGGTATAGGCGAATTCCGCCGGGGTGATGGCGCCGCTCTTGTCGCTGTCGAGGACGCCAAAGCGGACCTCGGCCTGCTTCATCTGACGATCCCGCTCGGTCTCCTGGCGCTCCGGCTCCTTGATCGCCGGCAGGGTGGCTTCGAGCCGGCGCTTGAAGTCGCCGACATATTCGTCGTGCGACAGGCCGCCGTCATGGTCGGCGTCCATGCGGGCGAACTCCGCGTCCCGGCCCTTGGCGAACTCGTCCTTGGAGACCTTGCCGTCGCCGTTCAGATCCTGCTCGCGGATGAAGGTGTCGCGGTTGTGCGAAGCCGCCTGCGCCGTGGCGGCCAGGCCATTGCCGGCCAGCAGCACGGCGGCGGCCAGGATAGGTTTCAACATGGGTTTCATCCTTAGCGTGCGGCTTCGAAGGTGAGGGCGTAGGTCAGGCTGCGGCCGGCCTCGTCGCCCTTGGGCGCGATGCGGTAGCGGGTCATGGCGAGGTAGACGCCGGCCTGCGGCGCTCGGATCACGAACTTGCCGGCGGCGTCGCTGACGACCTCGACCGGCTTGGCCTTCTCCGCGTAGCGCTCGTCGCCGCGAACCAGGGTGATGAACTGGTTGGGCAGAGGCTTGCCGTCCAACAGCACCTCGAAGGTGGCGTCCTCACCCGCGAAGATGCTGTCGGGGTGGGTGATGGCATGGAACTCCAGGCCCTTGCCGAGCGGCGCGAGGGCTGTGGTGGTCGGCGCGCCCCGGCTGACATAGGTTTCGGCGGTGGTCAGGCTCTGCATCTCCACGGCCTTGGCGCCGGGGGGCAGGGGCTTCTCGGGGTCCAGGAAGACCCATTCGCCCTTCTCGAACACGGCCTTGGCGGTGCGCCCGACGCGCTGTCCGCTGGTGATGCGCCAGGTGCCGTCGACGGGGGTGGGCGCCTCGAACACCGCCAGGTCGCGCAGGTAGACCGGCGTTACCGCGACCCGTGCGCCGTCAGGCCCCACCACATGGAAGTCGTCGGACTTCATGGCGATGTCGGGGACGAACATATGCTCGGTGAAGGACGCCTGCACCGTCACGTGGTCGCGCCCGGTGGCGTCGAAATCGTTGGGCAGCAGGTAGGGGGAGTGGGCCTGCGCCGCGCCGCCGACAAGCGCGGCCAGCAAAACGCCGCCCAGTTGAAGTCGCCTCATGAATCCTCCCGAGCCACGCCGAACTGCGCGATCCGTCCCTTACCAATCATGTTAATGAGAATCAATCGCAAATTAGTTGACTCGCCCCGCCAGCGGCTCGTAGGGGAGTTCCTCTTCTGCAATCGACTCGCAATTGCAAATCTTCAGGGGGCTTCCACCATGCATACGACTCGCCTTCGCGCGGTCCTGATAACCACATCGGCGCTGGCCGGCCTGGCGGCGGGCGCGCCCGCGCGGGCTCAGGACGACGCGGCTTCGTCGTTCACGGTGGCGGCCCTGCTCGACCCCTTGACGGTCACCGCCACGCGTTCGGCCCAGAAGATCGACGAGGTCCCGGTGACCGTCAGCGTCATCACCAGCGGGCAGATCGAGGAGCAACTCGCCACCGACATCAAGGACCTGGTGCGGTTCGAGCCGGGCGTCTCCGTCCGCAACAGCCCTTCGCGCTTCACCGCCGCCGGCGCTTCCACCGGTCGGGACGGCAACAGCGGCTTCAACATCCGCGGCATCGAGGGCAACCGGGTGCTGATCCTGCTGGACGGCGTCCGCACGCCCGACGCCTACAGCTTCGGCGCCCAGGCCATGGGGCGCGGCGACTACGTCGACCTGGACCTGCTGAAGTCGGTGGAGATCCTGCGCGGGCCGGCCTCGGCGCTCTACGGCAGCGACGGCGTGGCCGGCGCGGTCAGCTTCGTCACCAAGGACCCGTCCGACTATCTGAAGGCCGACAGGCCCTGGGCCCTGCAGGGCCGCGTCGCCTACGCCTCGGCCGACGACAGTTGGGCCAAGAGCGTCGTGGCCGCCGGCCGCAGCGGGAACTGGAGCGGCCTTGTCTCCTACACGCGTCGCGACGGCGCCGAGCAGGAGACCCAAGGCTCCAACAAGGCGCCCAACATCACCCGGACGGCGGCCAATCCGCAGGACCGGTTCTCCAACGCCCTGCTGGCCAAGCTGGTCTTCGAGCCGGACGATCACAACCGCCTGCGGCTGACCTACGACCACCTCGACCACAAGACCGACACGACGGTGCTGAGCGCCATCGCCGTGCCGCCCCTGACCACGACCAGCACCCTGGCGCTGATCGCCAGCGATTCCATCCGCCGAGACCGGGTCAGCTTCGACCATTTCTACAGCGGCGACACGGGCTTCATCGACGCGGCCCACACCACGGTCTACTGGCAGCAGGCCAAGACCAACGAGTATTCGTCGGAAGATCGCAACACCGCCGCCGACCGCACCCGCATCGGTACGTTCGACACCCGCGTGCTGGGCGCGGCCCTGGAACTGAAGAGCAGCTTCCAGACCGGCGCGGTCGACCATCACCTGGTCTACGGCGGCGACTATTCCACCACCCGCCAGGAGGGCGTCCGCGACGGCGCGATCCCGCCGGCGGGCGAGGTGTTCCCGACGCGGGCCTTCCCCACCACCGACTACGATCTGGCCGGCGTCTATCTGCAGGACGAGATCGCCCTGCTCGAGGGCCGGCTGAAGGTCTACCCGGCGGTGCGCTACGACCACTACAAGCTGGACCCGAAGACCACCGATCCGCTGTTCGCCACGCTCACCCCGGCGGGGCAGAGCGATTCCCATGTCTCGCCGAAGATCGGCGTGGTGTTCAGGGCGAGCCCGGAGATCAACCTGTTCGTCAACTACGGCGAAGGCTTCAAGCCGCCGTCGCCCAGCCGGGTGAACAACGGCTTCGCCAACCTGGTCTCCAACTACCGCTCGGTCTCCAACCCCGGCCTGAAGCCCGAGACCAGCACCACATTGGAAGGCGGCGCGCGCTTCCGCAACGATCGCTTCTCCGCCGCCGTCACGGCGTTCACCGGCGACTACAAGGACTTCATCAGCCAGGTCCAGGTGGGCGGCGATTTCACCCCGGCCAATCCGGCGATCTACCAGTTCATCAACCTGGGCAAGGTGAAGATCAGCGGCGTCGAAGGCCGCGGCCAGGCGACGCTGGGCGGCGGTTTCAGCGTCAATGTCGCGGCGGCCTACGCCAAGGGCGACTCCACCGTCGCCGGGGTCAAGGCGCCGCTCGACAGCATCGATCCCTTCAAGCTGGTGGCCGGCCTGTCGTGGCGCGATCCCGGGGCGCGCTTCGGCGGCCAGGTGATCCTGACCCGCGTCGCCAGGAAGGCTTCCGATCGCGCCGGCGGCGCCTGCGGGACCGCCTGCTTCACCTCCAAGGCGTTCACCATCCTCGACGCGACGGGCTATTGGAACATCACCCAGGCCGCCACCGTCCGGGCGGGCGTCTTCAACATCACCGACGAGAAGTACTGGTGGTGGAGCGACGTGCGCGGCCTGTCGCGCACGTCCACCGTCCTCGACGCCTATACCCAGCCGGGCCGCAACGTCGGGGTCTCCCTCACCTTGCGGCTCTGAAGCCGCTACGTCCCGGTCAGAACGCCTTGGCCAGCCCGATCATCACCCGGCCGGAGGTGTCGTGATCGGTGTCGCGCGCTTCGACCGCCGCGCGCCAGCTGAAGCTGGCCCATTCGCCTTCGAGGGCGACCTGGGCGCTGGCGAAGTTCTTGCCCGATCTGGGCAGGGCGACGCTGTCGGCCGAGCCCGCCACCGCCGCCAGGGCGAGGAGGGCGCCCTGGTCGCCGCCTTCGTCGACGTTGGTGTAGGCCAGCCGCAGGGAGGGCCGCACCGCGCCGACGCTCGTGAAGGCTTCCACGCCGATGGAGGATTCGAAGCGGGTGTAGCGGCTCTTCGGGATCAGGCCGTTGCCGACCGCCGCCCCGTGCTCGGCGTAGGAGTCCAGCCTGACGTTGCTGTAGAGCACGTCCAGGAACGGTCCCACCTTGGCCTTGCCGAGGTCGGTGGTGTAGCCGACCTGCACGTCGGCGGTGATCGCCCGGCCGGAGGTCTCGCCGCTGGCGATCAGGCCGTAGGAGGCCGGGCGGCGCGTGCGCACCTTCACCTTGCCCGCCGTCAGCGCGCCCTGGACATAGGCGCCCGAGGCGTCGAACACCGCGCCGTAGAGGCCGCCGGAATAGCTGTGACCGCTGATGTCGAAGGCGTTGTCGCCGTCGCCGTCATAGTCCGAGCCGGAAAGGGTCAGGCCGTAGCGGATCGTGTCGCTGCCCGCCTCGACGCCCAGCGCGAAGCTGCCGGCCTCGACCACGCCGGTATCGCCGGGCGTGGCGACGCGCTCGAGCCCGCCTTGCGCCCAGCCGCGGGTTCCCGCGATGGCGACGCCGGCCGAATGGGCGCGCCGCACGGCGTCCAGGGTCTGCTGGCCGGCCAGCGCTGCGCCGGCCCCCATGCTGCTGGCCACCGTGCGGCTGCCGGACATGAGGTAGGGCGCGGCCGCCTGCAGGTAGGCCAACGCCTGCGGGTCGATGTAGGTCGGCAGCGTCAGGCGATAGATCAGGATGACGTTGTCGTTGTCGCCGGTCCCGGCGGTCGGGCTGGTGAGGGTGGCGTTGGCGTCGGTGACCCCGGCGGCGTCGATGTCGTGAGACACGAAGTCGTTGTCGTTGCCGATCAGCAGGAAGAAGTCGTGCGGCTTGCCTTCCTCCAGTACGGGCGCCAGGCCCATGGCTTCCCACTTTTCCGACAGCGTGAACCTGGTGCTGGGCGCGGTGGTGGTGTTGATGCCGAACTTCGCCAGCTGGGCGGTGTTGAGCATGTTGACCAGCTCCACCTGCCGGACCGGCGTGATGGCCGGGTTCAGCGCGCCGGAGCCGTTGGCCGCTGCGGTCGTCGAGATCGGCGTCGTGCCCGCATAGGCCGTGCCGGCGATATTGGTGGCGCCGGCGGTGTCCACCAGCAGCACGCTCTTGAAGGCGATGGCGTTGGCGTTGCCGTTGGTGCCGCGGCCGTTGCCGTCGCGCGACAGCACCAGGAACTGGGTGTTGTTCAGCGCCAGCACTTCCGACTGCGCCGCGGTCGCGCTGGGCGCTCCGCTTCCCGTCGCGCTGTTGTTGTAGACCGGCAATTGCAGGACATACTCGGCGATCGGCGTCGTCGGCGTCTTGTCGGTGGAGATGTCGTAGACCAGCACGCGGGTGTTGTTGCGGCGCACCGCCTGGTTGGTGGGGTTGTCCTGCAGGGTCGCGCTCTGAAGCACCGCGAACAGCCGCTTGCCGTCGGGCGAAACCGACAGTCCCTCCATGCCCTGGTTCGAGCGCCGGCCGGTGGAGCCGGCCACCAGCGGCGCGTCGTTCGTGCCGTTGAAGTTCACCGCGCCGTTCACCCGCGGCAGGACGTCGGGGCTGGCCTGGATGGCGCCCAGTTGCTTACCGGTGCTGTCGAAGTAGTAGATCATCGCGCCGTATTCGTCGCCGACATAGAAATTGCCGTTGGGCAGGAAGGTCACCGCCTCGGCGTCGATGGCGATCTTGCTGGCGCCGACGTCTCCGGCCGGCGGCGTCGGATAGACGATGCCGTTGCGGGTCACGGTTCCGGCGGCTGGATCGCGGCCGGTGAACACCTGGCCGGTCGCATCGGTGAGCAGGAAGCCCCCGGCCTGGGTCAACTGGGCCTGCTGGGTCGCCGCCGGGACGCTCGCCGTCCCCGTGTAGGGGTTGAGGACGATCGAGAACTTGTTCAGCCGCGCGGCGTAATTGGTGGTGGTGAACGAGCCGATGTTGTTGGGGCCGCGGTCGGGCAGGGTGAACATCGTGGCGGTGTACGAACCGTCGGCCGCCCGCCGCCAGGTCTTCAGGTCGATGGCCAGGCCGGAGAACGAGCCCAGGGTCTCGCCGTTGAAATCATGCAGGTCGGCCGGCAGCCGCGCCGTGCCCACCAATCCCTGGTTGACGAAGGTCGAGCCGCTCAGGGTCGCCGACGTAGCGTCCAGGGTGCTGACGAAATTCGGCGCGCCATAAGCCAGCGAGTCGGCGTTGGCGACGCCTGCGACGAGCGCCGCGCTCGAAACGGCGACGGCGAAAAGGTGACGGCGTGACATGAGTATCCCCCTGGTTGTGAGCCCGAGGGGGGACCTATCGGCGGCGTGCGACCGATCGGTCATCGTTAAGTGACAGTTTTCCGATGGCCGGGCTTTTGGGCCTAGTAGAGCTCGGGCACGTAGATTTCCGGCGGCACGGGGTGGCGCATGTAGTCGTCGTGCCGCACGCGGTCCGGCAGTACGACCGGCGGCTTGGGCACATCCTCATAGGGAATCTGGCTCAGCAAGTGGGCGATGCAGTTGAGGCGGGCCTTCTTCTTGTCCACGGCCTCCACCACCCACCAGGGCGCCTCGGCGATGTGGGTGCGCTCCAGCATCTCCTCCTTGGCCCTGGTGTAGTCTTCCCAGCGCCGGCGCGACTCCACGTCCATGGGGCTCAGCTTCCACTGCTTGAGCGGATCGTGGATGCGCATGTTGAAGCGGAACTGCTGCTCGTCGTCGGTGATCGAGAACCAATATTTGAGCAGGATGACGCCGGAGCGCACCAGCATGCGCTCGAATTCCGGCGCGGACCGGAAGAACTCCTCGCATTCCGCGGGCGTGCAGAAACCCATCACCCGCTCGACGCCGGCGCGGTTGTACCAGCTACGGTCGAATAGCACGATTTCGCCGGCGCCCGGCAGATGGGCGGCGTAGCGCTGGAAGTACCACTGCGTGCGTTCCCGTTCGGTGGGGGCCGGCAAGGCTGCGACCCTGCAGACCCGTGGGTTCAGCCGCTGGGTGATGCGCTTGATCGCGCCGCCCTTGCCGGCCGAATCGCGGCCTTCGAAGATCACCACGACCTTCAGGCCCTTGTGCTGGACCCAGTCCTGCAAGCGCACCAGTTCGTGCTGCAGGCGGAACAACTCCCGGAAATAGACCCGCCGCTCGAGTTGCTCGCGCCCGGGGTTTTCCGCCAGGTCGGCGAACATGCCTTCGAGGCGCGCCTCGTCGATCTCCATTTCCAGCTCTTCGTCGAAACTGTCGGCGATCTCCTGCTTGATCCGCTCCATTTCCATGAGCTTCTCGGGGTCTAGCGTGTAGGACATCTCGCGGCTCCGACGGTGATCCCCTTCTTTGCCGCGCCTCTGTGACGGTTTCATCAAGGCGCCGCGGCACGCCCTGGACGGGCATGTGCAACCCTTTGCACGCATGGCGCGGTGTGATGTTTTCAGCACTAGTCGCTGCGAACTGCCCCGGGTGCGGCGCCGGCTCTTGCGTTAAGCGGCTGCATCGAAAAAATGGCCCGGCGAACAAAAATCCGCCGGGCCAAGGTTGAGCCACGAGGCGGGGGGATTCAGCCTGCAGCGGCATTATCCTGCCGTCTGCAGTGCTGCATAGCAACAACCCATCCATGAATTTTCTTTCGCAACACTTGTGACGCAAGTGTTGCAGCGGCGCTGTCGTCCCGATGACCAGGTTCCCAAATCGCGCGCCCGGCTGCGACGTGAAAACCGGTGTCCCTGGGGTCGCGTCGGATCCGCCGTCCACGGATTCCATTTGTGGCGTCGGGCGCGCCCCGCGTAGGCTCGGACGATGATTCAAGCCCTCCTCCAACGCATGATCAAGATCGGCGACCTGACCGTCCATCTGCCGGGTGGAGGTGTCGAACGCGCCGGCGACGGGACGGGCGCGCCCGTGGTCATCCGGCTGACCGGCAGGGGTCTTCGCCGGCTGGTCGCCAAGCCGACGCTCGGCCTGGGCGAAGCCTATATGGAAGGCGACCTGACCTTCGATCAGGGCTCGATGTGGGACCTGCTGGAGATCGTCGGCCGCAGCGGCGGCCGGGCGCCCAAGCCGCGCGGTTCACGGCTGGCGCGCCTGAAGCGGGCGATCAAGCGCAAGCGCCAGCAAGCCAACGACCGCGCCGCAGCGCGCCGCAACGTCGCCCACCACTACGACATCTCCAACGACCTCTACCGGCGGTTCCTCGACGCCGACATGCAGTACTCCTGCGCCTATTTCGCCCGGCCCGACATGACGCTGGACGCGGCCCAGGCGGCCAAGAAGGCGCATCTGGCCATGAAGCTGGCCATTACGCCCGGGCAGGAGGTGCTGGATATCGGGTCGGGCTGGGGCGGGCTGGCCATGACGCTGGCCGCCGATCACGGGGCCCAGGTCACCGGCGTCACCCTGTCGGCCGAGCAGTTGGCCCTGGCGCGCAAGCGGGTCGAGGACGCCGGCCTGGCGGGCAAGGTCAAGTTCGAGCTCAGGGACTATCGGGACGTCGATCGGACCTTTGACCGCATCATCTCCGTCGGCATGCTGGAGCACGTCGGCGCGCCGAACTTCCGCACCTATTTCGAGACCGTCAAACGCCTGCTGACCGACGACGGCGTGGCGGTGATCCATGCCATCGGCCGGATGTCGGGACCCGGCGCCACCAATGCCTTCACGCAGAAGTACATCTTCCCCGGCGGCTACATACCGGGGCTGTCGGAGATCGTCTCGGCGGTGGAGGACAACGGACTCTGGATCACCGACATCGAGATCCTGCGCCTGCACTATGCCGAGACCCTGCGCCACTGGCGCGCCCGGTTCCTCGCCGATGCGGAAATCCCCGCGCTCTACGACGCGCGCTTCCGTCGGATGTGGGAGTTCTACCTGGCCTCGGCCGAGTTGGGATTCCGCTATGGCGGGCACATGATCTTCCAGATCCAGCTGACCAAGCGCGTCGGGACCCTGCCGATCACCCGTGACTACATGCTGGACGCGCCGGCTTCCTGACGGGATAAGCGCAACCGCGAAGCGGCGCGTCGACGCACGACGAGCCCGCCGCCTTCGTCTATTGGTCCAAGCTTAGTTCCAGACGAGACCCTCGATGACCACCGCTGAGCTCCCGACGTTCGCCCGTATTCCGCACCCCGCGCCGACAACGGATGTGGACCGCGCCGCCTTGCTGGTGAACCCCGGTTTCGGTCGCGTGTTCACCGATCACATGGTGACCATCCGCTATGCCGAGGGCAGGGGCTGGCATGACGCCAAGGTGGAGCCGCGTGCGCCGATCCCGATGGATCCTGCCGCCGCCGTCCTGCACTACGCCCAGGAGATCTTCGAGGGCCTGAAGGCCTATCGCACGGCCGACGGCGGGGCGACGCTGTTCCGGCCCGAGCAGAACGCCCGTCGCTTCCAGCAGTCGGCCGAGCGGCTCGCCATGCCGGTCCTGCCGGAGGCGCTGTTCCTGGAAGCCCTGGACCAGCTGATCGCCATCGACCGCGACTGGATCCCGGACGGCGCCGGCAGTCTCTATCTGCGCCCCTTCATGTTCGCCAGCGAGGCGTTCCTGGGGGTCAAGCCGTCGTCGGAATACCTGTTCATCGTCATCGCGTCTTCGGTGGGCGCCTATTTCAAGAACAAGGCTGACGCCGTGTCGGTGTGGGTGTCGCAGGAATACACCCGCGCGGCGCTTGGCGGCACCGGGGCGGCCAAGTGCGGCGGCAACTACGCCGCCAGCCTGCAGGCCCAGTCCGAAGCCATCGCCCACGGCTGCGACCAGGTGGTGTTCCTCGACGCCGTCGAGCGGCGCTGGGTCGAGGAGCTCGGCGGCATGAACGTCTTCTTCGTGTTCGACGACGGCTCCATGGTCACCCCGCCGCTGGGCGGCACCATCCTGCCGGGGATCACGCGGGATTCGATCCTGACCCTCTCAAAGGATCAGGGGATCACGGTGCGGGAGGAGCGCTATTCCCTGGACCAGTGGCGCGCCGACGCCGCCAGCGGCCGGCTGCGCGAAGTGTTCGCCTGCGGAACCGCGGCCGTGCTCACCGCGATCGGGACGGTGAAGACCGCCGAGGGCGATTTCACCGTCGGCAACGGCGGCGAGGGCGTGGCGACCGAAGCCCTGCGCAGCGCCCTGGTCGGCATCCAGCGCTCGACCAACCCCGATCCCCACGGCTGGGTGCGCAAGGTCCTCTAGCGCGGGCCCTAGCCTGCGAGGGCGCCGGCCACCACCTCGCGGGCCTGTTCCTGCACCAGGCGCAGGTGATCGGCGCCGCGGAAGGACTCGGCGTAGATCTTGTAGACGTCTTCCGTGCCCGACGGCCGTGCGGCGAACCAGGCGTTCTCCGTCACCACCTTCAGTCCGCCGATGGCCTCGCCGTTGCCGGGCGCGGCGGTCAGCACCTGGGTGATCGGTTCACCGGCCAGTTCGCTGGCGCTGACGTCGGCGGGGCTCAGCGCGCCGAGCCGCGCCTTCTGCTCGCGCGAGGCCGGGGCGTCGACGCGGGCGTAGGACGGGGTTCCGTGCCGGACCGTCAGGTCCGTATAGATCTGGCTGGGGCTGCGGCCGGTCGCGCCTTGGATCTCGGCGGCCAGCAGCGCCAGCAGCAGGCCGTCCTTGTCCGTCGTCCAGACCGAGCCGTCGGTGCGCAGGAACGATGCGCCGGCCGACTCCTCGCCCCCGAACCCGACGCTGCCGTCGAGCAGGCCGGGCACGAAGTACTTGAAGCCCACCGGCACCTCCAGCAGCCGCCGGCCCATCGCGGCGACGACCCGGTCGATCATCGACGAGGAGACCAAGGTCTTGCCGACCGCGACGTCGGCGCCCCAGCCGGCGCGATGGCCGAACAGATAGGAGATCGCCACGGCCAGGTAGTGGTTCGGGTTCATCAGGCCGCCGTCGGGCGTCACGATCCCGTGGCGGTCGGCGTCGGCGTCGTTGCCGGTGGCGATGTCGTAGTTCGCCCCGCCCTGCATGATGCGGATCAGGTTGGCCATCGCCGCGGGCGAGGAGCAGTCCATCCGGATCTTGCCGTCGGTGTCGAGCGGCATGAACGCCCACTGCGGGTCGACGGTCGGGTTGACCACCGTCAGCGCCAGCCGGTGGCGGTCGGCGATCTCGCCCCAGTACCCGACGCTGGCGCCCCCCAGCGGATCGGCGCCGATCTTCACGCCTGCGCGCCGCACGGCCTCCAGGTCCAGGACGCTGGGCAGGTCGTCGATGTAGTGGCCCAGGAAGTCGTAGCGCCCGGCGCCGGCCAGGGCCTTTTCGAAAGGAACCCGGCGGACGCCGGCGAGCTTGCCCGCCAGCAGTTCGTTGGCGCGCGCGGCGATCGGGCCGGTCGCATCGGAGCCGGCCGGCCCGCCTGACGGAGGGTTGTACTTGAAGCCGCCGTCCCGTGGCGGATTGTGCGACGGGGTGATCAGGATGCCGTCCACCTGCGGGGCGCCCGCCGCGCGGTTCAGGCGCAGGATGGCGTGCGACACCGCCGGCGTCGGCGTGAAGCCGTCGCGGGAATCGATCAGCGCCTCGACGCCGTTGCCGGCCAGCACCTCCAGCGCTGTGCGCCAGGCGGGTTCCGAAAGCCCGTGGGTGTCGCGGCCCACCAGGACGGGCCCGGTGACGCCTTGCGCCGTGCGGTGTTCGACGATGGCCTGGGTGATGGCGAGGATGTGGTCCTCGTTGAAGGCGCCGTCCAGGCTCGACCCGCGGTGGCCGGAGGTGCCGAACGTCACCTTCTGCGCAGGGTCGGAGACGTCGGGATGGAGATCGTAGTAGGCGGCGCTCAGCGCGCGCAGGTCGACCAGGTCCTCGGGGCGGGCCTGTTGCCCAGCGCGATCATGCATGTCGTCATCCCACCGCCGGACGCCGTTGTCCGCCCCGCAGAGGTAGTCGATCTCGCCCGCCGACGCACCTGCGGCGCGAACGCCGACGCACGAAAATCGCCTGTCAGCCCGCTCGTCAGGCGGCGTCGACCCTTTGCATCGGCGTGCCGTACAGGGTGGTCCTCTGCTGCGTCGGACGCCCGGCGGCCTTGGCGGCGGCGACCAGGTTCGCGACGGTGAGTTCCTGGCCGTGGGCGGCGCCGGCGGCGCGGGAGATGGACTCGTTCATCAGCACGCCGCCCAGATCGTTGACCCCGGCGTTGAGGAGGGCCGCGGCCCCGTCGAGGCCGAGCTTCACCCAGGACGCCTGGATCGACGGGATCGCGCCATGCAAGGCGATGCGGGCGACGGCGTGCATCAGCACGGACTCCCGCCAGGTCGGTCCCTTGCGGGCCAGGCCCTTGACGTAGACCGGCGACAGCATGTGCACGAAGGGCAGGGGCACGAACTCGGTGAAGCCGCCGGTGTCCAGCTGCAGGCGACGGATGGCCAGCAGGTGGCGGGCCCAGTGGGCGGGCTGCTCGACCGATCCGAACATGATGGTGGCGGTGGTGGGCAGGCCCGCCTGGTGGGCGGCGCGCACCACGTCCAGCCAGCCCTGCTTCGACAGCTTGTCGGGGCAGAGGATGGCGCGCATGTCGTCGTCGAGGATCTCGGCGGCGGTGCCGGGCAGCGAGCCCAGGCCCTCGTCGCGCAGCATGGCCAGATAGTCCGCCAGCGGCATGTCGAGCGTCTCGGCGCCTTGCGATATCTCCAGCGGCGAGAAGGCGTGGACGTGCATCGCCGGCTGGGCCGCCTTGGTCGCGCGCAGGATGTCGCGATAGGTCGCCCCGGTGTAGCGCGGATGGATGCCGCCCTGCAGGCAGACCTCGGTGGCGCCCTTGGCCCAGGCCTCGTTGACCCGGTTGGCGATCTCCTCCAGCGGCAGGTCGTAGGGCTTGTCGCGGGCCCCGCCCTTGGCCGAGGTCTTGGAGAAGGCGCAGAAGCTGCAGGAGAAGGTGCAGATGTTCGTATAGTTGATGTTGCGGTTGACGACGTAGGTCACGGCGTCGCCGCGCACGGCCTTGCGCAGGTCGTCGGCGGCCTGGACGATGGCCAGCGCCGCGCCGCCGCGGGCGGAAAACAGGGCGGCGACCTGGTCTTCGCTGAGTTCGTGGCCGGCCATGGCGCGGCCCAGGATCCCGTCGATCGAGGGCGACAGGCGCGCCGCGCGCTGGGAGCCCAGCGGATGGTCGGGGGTTCCGGGCGCGGCCTCGGCGACGCCGGGGCTCCAGTCGCCGTCGCGGGCCAGGCCGCAGCTGTCGGCGAGCGGCCGGACCGCCTTGGCGACTCCGGCGTCGAGCCAGCGGGAAGCGTTCTGGACGAAGCGCGGATAGGCGGTCAGGCGTTCGACCAGCAGCCTGCCGGACGCCGCGCACTCAGCCGTCAGGTCGTCGATCTGCGGCCAGGGGGCTTCGGGGTTCACATGATCGACGGTGACCGGCGAGATGCCGCCCCAGTCGTTGATGCCGGCGTCCAGCAGGGCGGCGGTCCGGCCGGGGTTGAGATTGGGGGGCGCCTGCAGGCTGACGCCCGGCGGCAGGATCAGGCGCGCGGCGGCGATGGTCCAGAGCAGTTCGTCTTCGCTGGGTTCCGGCGCCAGGGCCATCCTGGTGCCGGGCTTGGCGCGGAAGTTCTGGACGATCACCTCCTGCAGGTGCCCGTGGCGGGCGTGCAGGTCGGCCAGCGCTTCCAGCGCGTCCAGCCGTTCCTCGCGGGTCTCGCCGATGCCGATCAGCAGGCCCGAGGTGAACGGGATGGCGGCTTCGCCGGCCGCGGCCATGCTGGCCAGCCGGACGGCAGGCGCCTTGTCGGGCGAGCCGAAGTGAGGGCCGCCGCGCGCGCACAGGCGTTCGGAAGCGCTCTCCAGCATCAGGCCCATGGAGGCCGCCACCGGGCGCAGGCGGTCGTAGTCCTCCGGCGTCAGCACGCCGGCGTTGACGTGCGGCAGCAGGCCGGTTTCCTTCAGCACCCGACCGGCCATGTGGACGAGGTAGTCGACGGTGGTTCCGAAGCCGAGTTCGGCCAGGCCTTTGCGGGCGGCGGCGTAGCGGGCCTCGGGCTTGTCGCCGAGGGTGAAGAGGGCCTCCTTGCAGCCGGCGGCGGCGCCGGCCTTGGCCACGGCGATCACCTCGTCGGGGCTCATGTAGGCCGAGGCCAGGCCGCGCGGCGCCTTGGCGAAGGTGCAGTATCCGCAGACGTCGCGGCAAAGCTGGGTGAGCGGGATGAACACCTTGCGCGAATAGCTGACGAGGTCGGGCCAGGCCGCGTCGCGGATCGCGCGGCTTTCGGACATCAGGTCCGCAAGTGGCGCGGTGAGCAGATGGTGGCGCAGCAGTCGGGTCACGCGGCGGCCTCTCCGGCAAGGGGATGGGACGCCAGCAAGGCGCGCGTGCGCCCCGCGCCGGGCAGGGCGAGCAGGCTGGCGATATCGGCGGGCTGATCGAGGTCGAAGGCCAGGCCCGGCGTCTCGATCAGGCGTGGGCTCAGGCCGGCGGCGCGGGCGGAGGCGACATGGCGCTGCAGGCTGCCGGGGCCATAGGCGAAGGAAAACGGCGTCACCGCGTCGATGAGGATGGCCCCGGTCCCGCCGTCGGCCTTGGCCGGCGCCAGCACCGCTTCGCCCGGCCGCCAGGAAGCGACGACGGCGGCGAGCTCGACCGGGTCGAGGCGCGGCAGATCGCCGGGCAGCAGCACCGTCATGGCGTTCGGATCGCGGTCGGCGATCGTGCGGCGGGCCGTCGTGAAGGCCTCGCCCAGGCCAAGGGCCTCGGGTTCCAGGATCGGGGTGGCGCCGAAGCTCGCCGCCAGCTCTGCGAGTTCCGCCGTCGGCGTCACCACCCAGGCGCCGGAAACGCCCGCCGCGCCGCTGACGGCCTCCAGCATGTCGCCCAGCATCGCCGCCGTCAGCGCCTCGCGGCCCTGCAAGTCCAGCACAGGGGCGCAACGCCCCTTGGCCGAGGCGCCGCCCCGCACCGCGATCACCACCATGGCGGTCAGCATGGCGCCGGCGCTCCCGCCAGGGACCGGGCGAAGCCGACGGTGTCGCGCGCCAGGCGCAGCCGGTCGTCGTCGTCGCGCATGACGGCGTCGGTGACCAGGGCGCGCAGCCCCGTCGCCTTCAGGTCTCCGGCATGCCGGGCGTCGGCGTCGTCGATCACCAGGCCGTCCAGCAATCCGCCATAGTGGCGGGCCAGGGCGGTCACGCCCGGCTCGGCCCCCAGTTCGCGCATCAGCTTGGCGGCCGGGCCCTTGAGCGCCTCGCCGCCGATGAGCGGGGAGACCGCGACGATCGGCGCGCCCAGCGCCTTCAGCCCGGCGCGCACGCCCGGAATCGCCAGGATGGGATCGATGCTCAGGTAGGGATTGGACGGGCAGATCACGACGGCGGCCACGTCGTCGCGCGCCAGCAGCCCCTGAAGGCCGGCGGAGGGCCGGGCGGCGACCGCGCCGTCGTAACGCACCGCCTTGACCACCGGCCGGCAACGCTCGCGCACGAAATAGAGCTGGAAGGCCAGGCCGCCGTCGGCGGTCTCCACCACGGTGCGCACCCTATCGTCGGACATCGGAACCACCGGGTGGCGGATGCCCAGGGCGGTGGTCAGGCCGGCGGTCGCGCGGCTCAGGCTTTCGCCGACGGCCAGGCGGCGCGTGCGTTCGACGTGCATCGCCAGGTCGCGGTCGCCGAGGTTGAACCAGTCCTCGCCGCCCATCGCGCTCAGCGCGGCCATGAAGTTCCAGCTCTCGTCCTTGCGCCCCCAGCCGCGCTCGCGGTCGGCGAGATCGGAGAGGGTGTAGGCCACCGTGTCTATGTCGGGCGAGATCGACAGGCCCAGATGCTCGAAGTCGTCGCCGGTGTTGACGACGATGGTCAGGTCCTCCGGCGGCAGCAGCTTGGTGAGGCCATGGGCCAGCTTGGCGCCGCCGACGCCGCCGCACAGGGCGACGATGTGCCGCCGCGCCGTCACCGGAACATGTCCTCGTCCAGGGGGCGCAGCATCGCGCCGACGCCCGCGGTCTCGTCGCGGTCGTAGATCGCGCCCCGGACGACGGCGACGGGGAGGCCCTCGTCGCCTTCGCCCATCACCAGCGAGGCCGCTCCGGCGATCTCGTCGGCCACGCCGATCAAGGTGGCCTGCAGGACCCGCCCGAACAGGTCATGCTCGCCGCGCCGATCGCGCAGCGGCTTGAGGCCCGAACAGCCGATGGCGCTGCCGGTGGTGCCCAGGCGCCAGGCGCGACCCAGGCTATCGCTGACGACGACGGCCAGCTTGACGCCGAAGCGGCCCTCCAGCGCCAGCCGCAGCGCCCTGGCGCTGGCGTCGGGGTCGACCGGCCAGAGCAGGGCGGTCTCGCCGGCCTCGGCCGGCACGTTGGAGGCGTCTATGCCAGCGTTGGCCAGCACATGGCCCAGCCGGTGGCGGGCGATGACGACGCCCGGCCGCACCCGCATCAGTTCGACGGACTCGCGCTCGATGAGTTCGACGACGGCGGCGTCCTTGCCCGACGCCGCCGCCGCGGCGCGCGCCGTTTCGCCCGGGGTCACCTCGCTCAGCAGCACCGCGCGGCCTTCGACCTTCGAGACGATCTTCTGGGCCACCACCACGACGTCGCCATCCTGCAGCGGGTCGCCTGCCGCCAGCGCCTCGCCGATCACCGACGCCAGGTCGTCGCCCGGCCCGAACAGGGGCAGGCCGTGGACCGCGCGGACGGTGAGGGCGGGGGAAGACGTGTTCATGGGTGTCCCGGCGTGTCGATCGCTGTTCGAAGCCGCGGCGCTGATCGTTTCGGCCCGGGACCTGAGGCCCTGCCCGGCCTTGATGTCGTCGATCCGTTCCGCACCACCATAGTCCATATACCCCCGAGTGGGGACGAGACGGCAGGTGCAACGCGCAAACATTGCACCAACCTCCCGGAAGGCGAATGGCGAACGTCCGGTCCCTGGACGCGCCGCTTTGCGTGGGCGATACCCTTCGCATGGAAGACCCAAAATACAAGATCGCCGTCATCGGCGGCACCGGCAAGGAAGGCGGCGGACTGGCTCTGCGGTGGGCCGCCGCGGGTCACGACGTGGTGGTCGGCGGGCGCTTGGCCGAGAAGGCTGAGGCCGCCGCGGCCGAGATGAACGAAAAGCTGGGCAAGGACGCGGTTCGCGGGCTGGCCAACGCCGACGCCGCCCGGCAGGCCGATGTCATCGTGCTGGCCGTCCCGTGGTCGGCGCAACAGTCGACCGCCCTGGAACTGGCGCCGGCGCTCGCCGGCAAGGTGCTGGTGGACGTGACCGTCCCGCTCGTGCCGCCCAAGGTCAGCCGCGTGCAATTGCCGCCGGAAGGCTCGGTGGTCGCCGCCCTGCAGGCCGCGCTGGGCGAGACGGTTAGGGTCGTCTCGGCCTTCCAGAACGTCTCGGCCCATCACCTGTGGGACCTCGACCATGCCGTCGAGTGCGACGTGCTGGTCTGCGGCGACGACAACGACGCCTGCGAGACGGCCATCGTCCTGGCCAAGGACGCCGGCATGACCGGATGGCGGGCCGGGCCGTTGGTGAACTCCGTCGTCGCCGAGGCCCTGACCTCTGTGCTCATCGCCATCAACCAGCGCTATAAGATCCCAGGCTCCGGCATTCGCATCACCGGGGTCCCCGGCGACCACTGAGCGCCGTCGGGCCTCAGCCTTCCAGGCTGGCGATGTATTATGAAATGCCGATCTATTTGTCGGTATCGGCCTTGTTTGTCTGAGAGGCTTGGCCGCTCTGATTCAGCCGCTCGTCGCTGCGCAAAGCCCTGCGCCTGCTGGAAGTTCGGGGGCTCGTCCCACCCCGGCGCCGGGGTGGGACGGTCCTGTCTGGGCGCGTGGCGCGCGCCGCTGTCGATGTAAGAGTACGTTTACCGCCTCGTCGAGGAGCCCAAGGCGTTCCGGCCGATGAAGGCGGGCGTCCGGATCAGGCGTCGAGCAATCCGGTCAACCGCTTGCGGATCAGGACCTCGGCCTGGGCCATGATGCGGTCGATCAGTTCCTTGACGGTGGGCACGTCGTAGATCAGGCCCGCCACCATGCCGCAGGACCAGGCGCCGGCGTCCATCTCGCCCTTCCCCATGACCCTCGGGTAGACGCCGGCCACCTCGGGCGCGATGTCGGCGAAGGTCGTCTTCGCGCCCAGCGCCTTTTCGGTTTCGAGCAACCGCCCGACGCTGGCGTTCATCAGCACGCGCTCGGTATTGCGCAACGGGCGCATGATCAGCCGGGTGTCGAGTTCCGACGCCGCCATCAGGGCCTGTTTGACGTTCTCGTGCACCGGCGCTTCCTTCGTGGCGATGAAGCGGGTGCCCATGTTCATGCCCTCGGCGCCCAGGGCCAGGGCGGCCACCAGCGAGCGGGCGTCGGCCATCCCGCCCGAGGCGATGAACGGAATTTTCAGCGTATCGGCCGCCCTCGGCAGAAGGATCATGTTGGGGACGTCGTCCTCGCCCGGATGGCCGCCGCATTCGAAGCCGTCCACGCTGACCGCGTCGCAACCGATGCTCTGGGCCTTCAGCGCGTGTCGCACGGCCGTGCATTTGTGGATCACGTTGACTCCGGCCTCCTTCAGGGCCGGCAGCCATTGCTGCGGATTGTTGCCAGCGGTCTCCACGGCTTTCACGCCACCATCGATGATCGCCTTCACATAGCCGGGATAGTCGGGCTGGTTGACGCTGGGCAGGAAGGTCAGGTTCACCCCGAACGGCTTGTCCGTCATCTCCCGGCAGCGGGCGATCTCGTCGGCCAGCGCCTGGGCGTTGGGTTGGGTCAGGGCGGTGATGAGGCCCAGGCCCCCTGCGTTGGACACCGCAGCAGCCATCTCCGCATAGCCGACAAAGTGCATGCCGCCCTGGATGATCGGATGCTTGATTCCGAACAACTCGGTGATGCGGGTCTTCATGGGCGGCAGGTCCTGTTCAATTTATGGGGGATGATCGAACGAGATAGGCCGATGACGACCGATGGCCAAGCTCAAACCTTGGCGCCCCGGCTTCTTTCACCGACGAGGCGCCCCGGCCGGCGCTCATGGCCGGGATTGGAATGGCCATGCGATTAGGGCAGGGTCGGCGCTCAGGGCGTGCACAGAGATCGGACGGTATCCCGCAATGACAACCTTGTTGAAGAGCCACGTGGTCGGGGCGTCGGAGCCGCCGCTGCTCGACATCACGATTGGGGAGGCCCTGGCCCAGGCCGCGGAGCGATGGGGCGATCGCCCGGCCCTGATCTCCATCGCCGACGATGTCCGCCTGACCTTCGCCCAACTCGACGCGGCGGCGAGCAGCCTGGCCCGGGGGTTGGCGAACCTGGGCCTGAAGCCTGGCGACCGCATAGGGATCTGGTCGCCGAACAACGCCCGCTGGGCCATCCTGCAGTTCGCCGCCGCGCGCGCCGGCCTGATCCTGGTGACGATCAATCCGGCCTATCGGATGTCCGAACTGGAATACTGCCTCAACAAGCTTGGGATCGCCGCGCTCGTGGCGGCCGAGAGCTTCCGGACGAGCGACTATGTGGCCATGGTCGAGGGCTTGGCGCCCGAGATCGCCACCTGCGCCGCCGGCGAACTGGCGGCCGCGCGAACGCCCGACCTGCGCATCCTGATCAAGATCGCCGGCGCGCCGCGCCACGGCTGGATCGATTTCGACGCGGTGTCGCGCGCCGGCGACGGACCACCGGCCGTGACCTCGCCGACGGAGGCGGTGAACGTGCAGTTCACCAGTGGAACGACGGGCCTGCCAAAGGGGGCGACCCTGACCCATCGCAACATCCTCAACAACGGCTACATGGTCGGCCGCGCGGTCGGGCTTGAGGTGGGCGACCGGCTTTGCATCCCGGTCCCGCTCTATCATTGCTTCGGCATGGTGATGGGCAATCTCGCCTGCCTGACCCACGGTGCCGCGATGGTCTATCCGGCCGAGGGATTCGATCCGGTGGCGACGCTCAACGCCATCGCCGCCGAGCGCTGCACCCATGTCTACGGGGTGCCGACCATGTTCATCGCGATGCTGGGTAGCCCGGATTTCGACAGCTTCGATCTCACCAGCCTGCGCGGCGGCTGCATGGCCGGCGCGCCCTGTCCCGTGGAGATCATGCGCCAGGTGATCGAGCGCATGCATATGGACCAGGTGACCATCGCCTATGGCATGACGGAGACCAGCCCGGTCTCGTTCCAGACCGGGCGCGACGATGGGATCGAGCAGAGGATATCCACCGTCGGCCGGATTCAGCCGCACCTGGAGTCGAGGATCGTCGGGGCCGACGGCGAGACCCTGGCGCGCGGGGAGACGGGCGAACTCTGCACGCGAGGCTATGCGGTGATGCTCGGCTATTGGGGCGAACCCGGCCAGACCGCCGCGGCCATCGACGCCGAGGGCTGGATGCACACCGGCGATCTCGGGGTGATCGACGAGGCCGGTTACTGTCGGATCGTGGGCCGGATCAAGGACATGGTGATCCGGGGCGGCGAGAACATCTACCCGCGCGAGATCGAGGAATTCCTGCACGGCCACCCCGACATAGAGGACGTCGCCGTCGTCGGCGTCCCCGACGCCAGGTTCGGAGAGGAGCTCTGCGCCTGGGTGCGGCTACGCCCCGGCGCAAGCCTGGCGCCGGCCGATGTCGTCGCCCACTGCCGCGGCCAGATCGCCCACTACAAGATCCCGCGCTATGTGCGGATCGTCGAGGAATTCCCCGTCACCGTAACGGGCAAGGTGCAGAAGTTCCTGATCCGCGAGCAGATGATCGCCGAGTTGGCGACCGAAGGGGCCTAGGTCGCGCGCGGGCGGCCGGGGCGGCCGATTTCGCATTCCAGGGCGTCGCGGTCCCAGGCCGCGGCGTCGGCCGCCGCGCCGTAGGTGGAGGACAGGAAGGCGAGCAGGGCGGCGTCGGGATCCGAAGCCGTGCGCACCGCCTCGTAGGGCAGCACGAACTCGCCCAGCGTCTCGTCGAACCGCGCGGCGGCGGGCGATACGCGTGCGGTGCGGAAGCCCGCGGGCTCGGGATAGGCGTAGGAATAGAAGATCGGCTCCTCGCAGCCCGGTCCGCCGGGCCAGAAGCCGGCGCTGCTGACCTCGTGCGAATAGGCTTCACGCGCGACGTCATCGGGCAGATGCGGGATCCCGCCGGGATGCGGCGGGGCCGGGCGGCCCGAAAACCGTGTCACCGCGAGGTCGAAGCTGCCCCAGAAGAAGTGGACCGGGCTCGCCTTGCCGAGGAAGCCGGTGCGGAACGCCTTCAGCACCCGGTCGGCCTGCAGCAGGGCGCGCCAGAAACGATGGGCGGCATCGGGATCGTAGATACGCGGCGCATGGTCCTCGGCGAAAGGCGTGGCGTCCGGCAACTCGTTGGGCGCGCCATGGATGGCGATGGGCGTTCCCAGGTCCTTCAGGGTCGACATCACCTGGCCGTAGAAGTCGGCCACCGGCATGGGCGCCAGCGGCAGGGCGGCGACGGGGCCGTCGGTGCGGATGTGCAGGCGTTGGTCGACGAAATCGAACTCCAGGTCGAGGACGCGCCCCTCATGGGCGATCGGGCCGGTGGTCAGGCCGCGGGCGCTCAGATAGAGCGGCGTCTGCCAGGAGTGGTTGAGCCAGGGCGTGCGGGCCAGGCGCACCTTGCCGACGATCTGCGACCAGAGGTGCAAGGTCCGGCACGTCTGCGCCCAGTCGGCGTAGGACAGGGCGGGCCAGGTCTCGTTGGGCATGAGCGCAAGACCTCCGGATCGCGATCCGGCGATCATGGCGCGTCAGGCGCCGCCTGACGAGAGATCATCCAGGGCCTGGGGCAAGAGGCGCGCCAGGAGGGCCGCGACGGCGCTCTCGCCTGCCGCATCGGCCATCAGATCCTGGCGGACCTCGAGTTCCAGATAATCGAGCCCGCGCCCGATCGCGTGGCGCGGGACGGTATAGTCCACCTCGTCCATCCGATAGGGCTCGTTGTCGCCCACATGGCCGTCTCCGCGCTCGGCCCGCAGCCGCGTCAGCATCGCCTCGCTGAACGGCGGCTTGCCCATCCGCAGCACGCCGAAGCGCCAGGGGCGGTCGAAGCCGCCCATCCGCGGTGTGAAGGAATGCAAGGCGACGACGACGGTCGGCCGCGCGCCGCGGGCGTCCAGTTCGGCGGCGATGCGGGCGTGATAGGGCGCAAAGACCTCCGTCGTCCGGGCGGCCCTGTCGCCCGGCGTCAGGCCCAGGTTGCCGGGGACGACGATCTCGTCGCTCCGCTCGCAGATGGAGTCGCTGCGCGCGGGATCGCGGTTCACATCGATCACCAGGCGGGAATATCGCTGGGCGATGAAGCAGGCGCCCAGGGCGTCCGACAGCGCCGCGCCGAGGCCCGCCACCCCGATGTCACAGGCGATGTGCCGCTCCAGGTCCGCCGCCCCCAGACCCAACTGGCCGAGTTTCCTCGGAATTCGCCGCCCCGCGTGGTCGCCGACCAGCAGGAAGGGCGATGCGGCGCCGGGATTTTGCACAGCGAACGGCGGGTTTTCGTCTGCGGCGAGCAGCCGCGTGGACGGGGCGCCGGAATCACGGAAGCTATCTGTCAAATGCTTACGGTCTCCATCCGCCATCTGACGACCTACCGGTATCGCAAGCCGGTCGCCTTCGGCGAGCATCGCATGCTGCTTAGGCCGTTGCAGGCGTTTGACCAGCGGCTGCTGTCGGCCGAGGTGGAAATTTCGCCCGATCCGTCGCTTGTGCGCCATGTCCACGACATCAGCGGCGCCTGCGTCGGCGTCGCCCGCTTCGACGCTCGCGCCGACCGCCTGGTGTTCGAGAGCCGTGCGCGCGTTGAACACACCCCCCATGCGCCGTTCGACCTGGAGCTGGAGGAAGCCTCGATCGGCCTAGGCGCCTTCTGCTATCCGCTCGACGAGGCGCCGGAACTGGCGGCCAGCATCACGCGCCGCCATGGCGATGCGGGCGAAGTGGAGGCCTGGGCGCGGCGTTTCCTGCGGCCGGCCGGGCGCACGCGCCTCTCCGTCCTGCTCAGCGAGATGACCCAGGCGATCCATGCTGAGTTCGCCTACACCCTGCGCCTGACCGGCGCGCCGCAGACGCCGGCGGAGACCCTGGCCTCGGGCAGGGGAAGCTGCCGCGACTTCGCCCTGCTGCTGATGGAAGCCGCGCGCAGCCTCGGCCTCGCCGCCCGGTTCGTCACCGGCTACATCTATTCCGGATCGCCGAAGGCCGGCCGCACCGGCGGCGGTCATACCCACGCCTGGGCGCGGGTCTATGTGCCCAGCTGCGGCTGGGTGGATTTCGACCCCACCAACGGCATCATCGGCAACGCCGATCTGATCAGGGTGGCGGTGGTTTCGGAGCCTCGCCTGGCCTTGCCGCTGTACGGATCATGGGCAGGCGGACGCTCGGATTTCCTGGGCATGGACGTGGAAGTCGCCCTGGACGTCGAAACCCATGCGGAGCGGCAACCGCTCGCGCCCTTGAGAGTTGCCCTCGCGAGGTAGGTCCGCTGAAGGCGCGCCTGTCGTCATGTCCGCGAGCCACAGGGAACTTCATGCGTATTCGAGCCGGCTATCGGATCACCTACGAGACATCCGTTCCGACACCCATGCTGTTGATGCTCAACGTCCGGCCTGAGCGGGCGGTGGACCTCGAGACCCCGGACACCGTGCGCGTGACGCCGGAGGTTCGGCTCAGCTCCTATCACGACGCCTTCGGGAACCTTTGCACGCGGCTCCTGACGCCGGCGGGACGCACGACGTTCACGACGGACTTCGTCATCCGCGACAGCGGCCTGCCGGATCCGGTCTTTCCCGAGGCCGATCAGCAGCCGGTGGAGACCTTGCCGGACTCGGTGATCGAATACCTGCTGCCGTCGCGCTATTGCGAGACCGAGCACCTGACCAACCTGGCCTGGAGCCTGTTCGGCGGGGTGACGCCCGGCTGGGCCCGGGTGCAGGCGATCGTCGACTACGCTCATCAGCGCATCACCTTCGGCTATGAGCACGCGCGCAATACGAAGACGGCCTTCGAGGTCCATGAGGAGCGCTGCGGCGTCTGCCGCGACTTCGCGCACCTGGCGATCGCCCTGTGCCGGTGCATGAACATCCCGGCCCGCTACTGCACCGGCTACCTGGGCGACATCGGCGTCGCGCCGGTCCCGGCGCCCATGGATTTCAGCGCCTGGTTCGAGGTCTATCTCGACGGCGCCTGGCGCACGTTCGACGCCCGGCACAACAAGCCTCGCATCGGCCGCATCCTGATGGCGGTCGGCCGCGACGCCACCGACGTGGCGATCACGACGACCTTCGGTGTCGCGACCCTGGTGAACTTCGAGGTGATCACCGAGGAACTGCCCGCCGTCGCCGCCTAGAGAGCGTCCCATACCGAAGGCGCCGGCAGGGCTGCGACAAGGCTGGTCAGGCCGTCGGCATAGTCGCGCCGCAGGTCGCGCCAGTAGGGATTGTCGTCCTGGAGCGTCGCCAGATCGGCGGTGGAGAAGCTGTCGGCCCGGTAGCGCAGGATGTCGATGGGCAGGCCGACCGACAGGTTGCTGCGGATCGTGGCGTCGAACGAGAGCAGGGCGATCTTGGCCGCTTCGTCCAGACTGCTGTGGGCCGTCAGCGCCCGGTCGAGGATCGGCTTGCCGTACTTGGTCTCGCCGATCTGCAGGAAGAAGGTCCGGTCCGAGGCTTCGACGAAATTGCCGGCGGAATAGATCTGGAACAGCCGCGGCGGCTCGCCCTTGATCTGCCCCCCGACGATGAAGCTTCCCGACGGATCGGCGTAGGGCTTCACATAGGCGCGGTCGCGGTCGACGACCTTGCGCAGTTCCTCGCCGACGATGCCGGCCACCTCGAACATGGTGCGCGCCGAATGCAGGTCGGGCGTGGCGTCCCGCCGTCCGGCGGCTTCCTGCAGGAGGGTCACGACGCTCTGGGTCGTGCCCAGGTTGCCTGACGACATGATGGCGATGACGCGTTCGCCGGGCACGGTGATGAGGTTCAGCTTATGGACGCTGGCCACCTGGTCGACGCCGGCGTTGGAGCGGGAGTCCGACGCCAGCACGAGGCCGGACGGCAACCGGATGCCGAGGCAGTAGGTCAAGTCGACGGCTCCCGCAGTTCAGTTCACGCGCCGCTCCAGCCCCGCCCAATAAGGCTCCCGCAACTCGCGCCGCAGGACCTTGCCGGACGCGTTGCGGGGCAGGGCCGGGATGAAGTCGATGCTTTTCGGGGCCTTGAAGGCGGCGATACGCCCGCGGGCGAACGCGATGATCGCGGCAGGATCGGCCGGGGCGCCCGGTTTCAGCACCACGATGGCCTTCACCGCCTCGCCCCATTTGGCGTCGGGCACGCCGATGACGGCGACCTCGGCGACGGCGGGATGGCCGTAGATGGCGCTCTCGACCTCGGCCGGATAGACGTTCTCGCCGCCGGTGATGATCAGGTCCTTGATCCGGTCGTGGATGAACAGATAGCCGTCCTCATCCATGTAGCCGGCGTCGCCCGTGCGAAGCCAACCGTCGGCGTCGAGCGTGGCGGCGGTCGCGGCCTCCAGGTTCCAATAGCCGATCATGTTGTAGATCGAACGCGTGGCGATCTCCCCGACGGTCCCGCGCGGAACCTCGGCGCCCGTCTCGTCGACGACCTTGATCTCGACGCCGGGCATCGGCAGGCCCACCGAGCGCATGCGCAGATTGCCGGCCGGGTCGTGATCCTCCGGCGGCAGATAGACGATCGTGCCGGTGGTCTCGGTCATGCCGTACTGCTGGACGAAGCCGCAGCCGAAGATGTCGATGGCTTCGCGCAGCAAATCCAGCGGGATCGGCGCGGCGCCATAGAGGATGTATTTCAGGCGGCTGTAGTCGACCTCGCGGGCGCGGGGCTGGCGCACCACGATCTGCAGCGCCGCCGGCACCAGGAAAATCTTCGAGACGCGGTCCTGTTCGATGAAGTCGAGCACCTTGAAGGGATCGAACTCGCGCGACACCACCCCCTTGGCGCCATGGACCAGGGTCGCGGCGCCCCAGCCCGCGCCGCCGATGTGGCTGACGGGCATGGCGATCAGGCTGACGTCGTCGGCCTTCCAGACGTTCCAGGCCAGCCCCGCGAGCACCGCCGCCTGGCGGCCGCGCAGCAGGTTGGCGTGGGTCAGCATCGCGCCCTTGGGCCGGCCCGTGGTGCCCGAGGTATAGAGCTGGATGGCGACGTCCTGTTCGTCCACCGCGACGGCGGGGTCTTCCGGCGACTGGGCGTCACGCCAGGACTCGAAGGTCGGCCAATCGCCGCCGCCGGCCTCCATGGCGAAGATGCTGGGGCGGGCGGGAAGCTGCGGCGCGATCTCGCGCACCACCTCTTCGACCTCGGGCCCGACGAACAGGGCGCGCGCCTCGGCGTCGGCCAGGGCGTAGGCGATCTCGGCGCCGGCCAGCCGCCAGCCCACCGGGGTGATCACCACCCCGGCCTTCGCCGCGCCAAAGAAGAGTTCGAAGTAATGGTCGCTGTTCTTGCCGACATAGGCGATCCGGTCGGCCCGCTTCAGCCCGGCGGCGATCAGGCCGTTGGCGATCTGCGAGGTGTGGCGATCGAACTGTTCGAAGGTCGTCACCCGTCCTTCGAATTGCAGGGCCTCGGCCTGGGGGCGTTCCCGGCCGTGATAGCGCGCCACGTCGCCCAGCGTCCGCATGCGGTCGAAGTCGAGGACGACTCCGTCGGTTTCGAGATCCGTGTCCATCTGTCCTCCCTAGACCTTCTGCATCGGCCGCGCGACCGTCATGTCGGACTTCATCGCCTGCCGTTGAGGGGCGGAGGAATCCCTGGAGCCAGCCGGGCCGTAGGACGTCCTTATCCCCAGCGCCGGACGCCGCCCAAGCGTTTTCGGGAATGGCGCCCGCCTTCGGAAAAGGCTCCGCCTTACCACCAGGGATAGAAAGGCAGCATCTCCGAGGCCTTGCCGCTGAACTGGGCGGGGCGCTTTTCGAGGAAGGCCGCGACGCCTTCCTTGCCGTCGCCGAGGCTGCTGTAGAACATGGCCAGGCTGTCGACCCGATGGGCGTCGGCCGGATGCGGCAAGGCGCTGTTGCGATAGAGCATCTGGCGGGCGAGCGCGATGGCGACCGGCGAGCGGTTGTCGACGAAGCGGCGGGCTATGGCCCGCGCGGCCTCCAGCAGGTCGCCCGGTGCGTGCGCCGATCGCACCAGGCCGGCGTGGCAGGCTTCCTGCGCGTCGAAGATGTCGCCGGAATAGACCCATTCGAACGCTTGCTGCAGTCCCACCAGCCGCGGCAGGAACCATGTGGAGCAGGCTTCGGGCGTCACCCCGATCTTGCCGAACACGAAGCCGATGCGGGCGGTGTCGGCGGCGATGCGGATATCCATGGCCAGGGTCATCGTCGCCCCGATGCCGACGGCCGCGCCGTTGATTGCGGCGATCACCGGCTTCTTGCAGTCGAAGATCGCCAGGCTGACGCGCCCCCCGGTGTCGCGGACCCCGTTGACGATGGCGGGATCCTCGAAGCGCTGTTCGAGGTCGCGAGGGTCGGGGACATGGTCTCGTCGAGACCGAATACATTGCCGCTGGCCGACAGGTCCATGCCGGCGCAGAAGGCCCGCCCGGCGCCGGTGACGATCACGGCGCCGACATCGTCATCCTCGCTGGCGGCCTGGAACGCCGCGACCAGTTCGGCGGCCATCGTCGGGGTGAAGGCGTTCAGGCTTTCCGGCCGATTGAGCGTGATCGTCAGGATGCGATCGGAAATCTGGTAGATCAGCGTTTCAAATATCATTTCGCCCCTCATTCCTTTGCGGCCCGCGGCCCGCGGCCTGTACATCGGCGGCGGGTTGGCGTTCCTGGCCCCCAGGAGAGGCGCATATCATGGATCTGAGTCTGAACGAGGCCCAGCGGGCCATCGACGCCGGCGTTCGCGCGGTGTGCCGCAAGTTCGGAGACGACTACTGGACGGCCTGCGAGGAGGAACATCGCTTTCCCCACGCGTTCCATCGCGCCATGGCCGATGGCGGCTGGCTCGGGATCACCATGCCCGAGCATCTGGGCGGCTCCGGCCTGGGCGTCGCCGATGCGGCGATCATGATGCATGCGGTGACGTCGTCCGGCGGCGGATTTTCCGCGGCGTCGACCTTGCACATCAATCTCTTCGGGCCGCATGCGATCGTCGTCCACGGCACGCCCGAGCAGCAGGAGAGATGGCTGCGGCCGCTGATCGCCGGCGACCAGAAGGCATGCTTCGGCGTGACGGAACCCGACGCCGGGCTCGACACCACCTCCATCAGCACCTTCGCCAAGCCGGCTCCCGGCGGCTACCGGGTCCAGGGGCGCAAGATGTGGACCTCGACGGGACAGGTGGCCGACAAGATCCTGCTGCTCACCCGTACCGCGCCGCGCGATCCGGAGCGCCCGACGCAGGGCATGACGCTCTTCTACACCGACCTCGACCGCGAGAAGGTGGAGGTGCGCCGCATCGCCAAGATGGGGCGCAACGCGGTGGATTCGAACGCGGTGTTCATCGACGACCTGTTCATCCCTGAGGAAGACCGGATCGGCGACGAGGGGCGGGGGTTCAACTACCTGCTCAACAGCCTGAATCCGGAGCGCATCCTCATCGCCGCCGAGGCCGTCGGCCTTGGGCGGGACGCCCTGGACCGCGCGGCCCGATACGCCCGCGAGCGTGTGGTGTTCGGTCGTCCCATCGGCCAGAACCAGGGAATCCAGCATCCGCTGGCCGAATGCTGGACTCAGCTCGAAGCCGCCTGGTGGATGACCATGCGCGCGGCGCACCTCTACGATACCGGCCAGTCCTGCGGGGCCGAGGCCAACGGTGCAAAGTTCCTCGCCGGCAAGGCCGCCTTCGATACCGCCACCCGCGCCGTGCTGACCCACGGCGGCATGGGCTATGCGCGGGAATACCAGGTGGAGCGCCTGTTTCGCGAGTCGGTCGTCACCCGCATCGCTCCGATCACCGAGCAACTGGCCCTGTCGTTCATCGCCGAGAAGGTGCTGGGTCTGCCGAAGTCCTATTGAGCGGCGATCTAGGGGGCGTGCCCGGCGATCCGTCGGGAGCGCCCGGCGTGGAGCGAGGCGATCTCCGGTTCCGGAATGACATCGACTTCCACCTTCAGGGTCTGGACGCCGGGCGCGAGGATGACGCCGTCGATGGGGGCGACGTCGGAATAGTCGCGCCCGATCGCCAGGACGATGTGGTCGTTCTCCGCGAAGATGGCGTTGGTGGGGTCGAAGCCGACCCAGCCCTGGTCCTGCCCGCACCACACAGACACCCAGGCGTGGGTGGCGTCGGCGCCCTCGAGGCGCGGCCGCCCGGGCGGCGGCACGGTGCGCAGGTAGCCGCTGACATAGGCCGCCGCCAGCCCCAGGCCCCGCAACCCGGACAGCATGATGTGGGCGAAGTCCTGGCACACCCCGTGGCGGGCGACGAAGGCCTCCGGGGCGGGGGTGGAGACCGTCGTCGCCTCGGGGTCATAGACGAAGTCGGCGCGCATCCGTCGCATCAGGTCGGCCGCCGCCTCGACGATCGGCCGGCCGGCGGGAAAGCTCGTCCGCGCGTAACTGGTGATCGCCGGGGAATTGGGCGTGCGCCGGGTGGGGTAGAGGTAGGTGGCAGGGCCCTCCGGACCCAGCGCGCTGGTTTCATAGGCTCGCGCGCGAACCGTTTCCCAGCCCAGGCTGCCGGCCGGATCGCCGATGGGGGCGGCATGGACGTCGACGCGGGAGGCGGCCTCGATGACCAGTTCGTCGTGGGGCTGGTCGATGACCACCGTCATCGTGCGCTCGCCGAAAGGGCCCAGGCCCTCCGTGGTGATCGACGGCCGCGGCGTGACGGTGATGTGGTTCCTCAGCAGGGACTGGCCGGCCGAATCCCTGGGGGTCAGGCGCAGCACGCAGCGGGCGAAGCTGACCGGGTCCTCGTAGGCGTAGGTGGTGCGATGGCGCAGGGCGTAGATCACGCCAGGCTGCCCAGCTTGATCGTCGGCGTCGCTTTCGCGCCTTGCAGGAAATAGCGATCGGCGACGGCGCCCGACAGCAGCATCAGGGCCCGCTCGAAGGCCAGGATCTGGGCCGGCGTCAGGTGCGCGGCCTCGGTGGTCTCAACCTCGGTGCAGAGCGGCAGCAGGATGCGGTTCGGCTCCTCCAGCATGCCGTCCTCCAGCAGGGAGGGCAGGGCCGCCAGGTGCGTCTTCAGGGTCAGCGCCTGGAACGCCAGGGATCGGGTGTTGAACGGGTCGAGCATCACCATGTCGCGCACCGGCGTCAGCACCAGGCCCACCAGGTAGCGGGCGCGGTAGGTGATCTGGCTGTCGGCCAGGTCCAGCAGCAGATCGAGGTCGTCGGTGGTCGACTCGTCATGGGCGAAGGTGCGCGTCAGCCGGCAGGTGTTGATGCCGCGCTCGATGCGGCGACCCATGTCCAGGAAGCGCCAACCTGCGCCGCGGTTCATGTTCTCCTGCGCCAGGCCGGACAGGGCGGCGAGGATCTGCAGGGCGCTTTCCACCTGCTGCAACGCCTCGGCTTCCGACAGCGGCGCCTGCGCGCCCTCGGCCAGTTCGCTCTCGAGGTTCAGCAGCAGGGCCCAGAAGTCCGCCGACAGCCGCTCGCGCATGCTGGCTGCGGTGCGCCGCGCCGCGCGGATCAGATAGATGACGGAGCCATAGGCTTCCTGGTCGTGCAGCGTGTCGCGCGCGGCGTCCAGCGCCCGTCCGCCCAGCGCCTTCTCGTCCAGCGCGCCCCAGTCGATCAGCAGGTGCTGCAGGCAGGCCAGGGTCTCGCCACTGCCGTGAATGGCCGATTCCGAATCCATCAGGCTGGTGCAGAGGCTGCGGGCCAGGCGCAGGGTCGCCTCGGCGCGTTCGATGTAGCGGCCCAGCCAGAAGAGGTTGTCGGCGGCTCGGCTCGGCAGGTGGCCCATGATCCGGCGGACCTTCACCTCGTGCTTGCTGGCCAGCAGGGTGACGCGTTCGACCGGCTTGTCGTCGATGACCCAGACGTCGGCGGTGCGCGCGTCCTCGCCCATGGAGATGGCGCGGACGTCCAGCCGTTCGGACGTGCGGCAGAAGCCGCCCGGCATCACGCGGATGCCGTCCGGCGTCCAGGCGGCGTAGACCCGCAGGACGAAGGGGGCGGGCTCCAGCTTGCCGTCGCGAAGTGCGGGCATGGTGGAAAGCTTCACCACCTCCTGGCCCACGAAGTCGCCGGGCCGGTCGTGCAGGCTGGCGAGCAGGGCGTCCCGCTGCGCCGGCGTCGCGTCCGCCATCAGCCGCGCCTTGGCCAGCGCGCCCTGGCTGCCGGGCACGTTGAACGCCGGCGCCAGGGCCAGGTCCCGGAGATTGCGTTCGACCAGTTCGCGCTCCACCGGCTGTCCGCACCACCAGGTGGCCACGTTCGGCAACTTCAGGTCCTCGCCCAGCAACCGCCGGCAGAGCTTGGGCAGGAAACCCAGCAGGGCCTTGGACTCCATCACGCCCGATCCCGGCATGTTCAGCATGGCCACGCCGCCGGAACGGATCGCCTCCAGCATGCCCGGCGTGCCCAGGCGCGAGGCGCCGTTCAGTTCCAGGGGGTCGATGAAGTCGGCGTCGACGCGGCGCAGGATCACGTCGGCGCGCTTCAGGCCGGCGACGGTCCGCACATAGACCTTGCCCTCGCGGGCGATCAGGTCGTCGCCCTCCACCAGCAGGAAGCCCAGGTAACGCGCCAGGTGCGCCTGTTCGAAATAGGTCTCGCTGAACGGGCCGGGCGTCAGCAGGCAGATGCGGGGATCGCTGCGGTCGGCGCTCGCCGCCAGGCCCTTGCGCAACCCGTCGAAGAACGGCGCCAGGCGCTCGACGTTCATGGCGTTGTAGAGGTTGGGATAGGCGCGCGACAGCACCAGCCGGTTTTCCAGCGCATAGCCCGCGCCCGATGGCGCCTGGGTGCGGTCGTCCAGCACCCACCACCGGCCGTCCGGGCCGCGCCCCAGATCGGCGGCGTAGAGCTGCAGATAGCGGTCCTTGGGCGGCTTCACGCCCCGCATGGCGCGGATGAAGTCGGGGCTGCCGGTCAGGGCGGCGGCCGGCAGCGCCCCGTCGGCCACCAGCCTGGCCTCGCCATAGATGTCCTGCAGGACCGCCTCGATCAGGGTGGCGCGCTGCTCGACGCCCTCGGCGATCTGTTTCCACTCGTGCTGGCCGAGGATCAGCGGCAGGGGATTGAGCGGCCAGCTCCGCTCCCGCTCCTCGCCGTAGATGCGGTAGGAAACGCCGGTGTCGCGGATGTGCCGTGTGGCCAGGCTGAAGCGGCTCTTTGATTCCTCGACGGGGTATTCGGCGAAGTCCCCCAGGAAGCTCAGCCAGTGCGGCCTGGGGCGCCCCATGGAGTCGAACAGCTCGTCGGGTATGCCCAGCAGCGGCTTGTAGCCCCGCAGCCAGCCGGACAGCCGCTTGGCTGCCGACGGCTCCAGGTCGCCCTTTCGCCGTCCGGCGGTGGAGGTCTCAGCGGCCACGAGATGTCCTCAGATCAAGCGTCATCGGAAACTCGTCCGTCGGTTCGGCTGGCGGTGCTCGCATGACGCCGGGACTGTGGCCTTGTTCTTCGAACCGCGCCTTGCGACGGGCCTGGGCTTCGTAGGAATTGACCGGGAACGTATCATAGTTGCGCCCGCCGGGGTGGGCTACGTGGTAGACGCAGCCGCCGATCGACCGGTCGTTGGCCCGGTCGATGATGTCGAAGGTCAGCGGCGCGTTGACCGGCAGGGTCGGATGCAGCCCGCTGCGCAGCTTCCAGGCCTTGTAGCGGACCCCGGCGACGGCCTCCATGGACATGCCCGTCGACGTCATCGGCAGGGCGCGGCCGTTGCAGGCCACGACATGGCGATCCGGATTGAAGCCTTCCACCCGCACCTGCAGGCGCTCCACCGAGGAATCGACGAAACGCACCGTGCCGCCGCCGGAGCTCTCCTCGCCCATGACGTGCCAGGGCTCCAGGGCGTGGCGCAGCTCCAGCGCCACCGTCCCGTACTGCACGCGGCCGTGCACCGGGAAGCGGAACGCCATCTGCGCCTCGTACCAGTGCGGATCGAAGGCGTAGCCGGCGCGGTTGAGGTCGGCGATCACCTCCAGGAAGTCGCGCCAGACGAAGTGGGGCAGCATGAACCGGTCATGCAGGGTCGTTCCCCAGCGGACCAGGCGCTGGTCCTGCGGCTCGCGCCAGAACCAGGCGATCAAAGCGCGGATCAAAAGCTGCTGGGCCAGATTCATCCGGGCGTCCGGCGGCATCTCAAAGCCGCGGAACTCCAGCAGCCCAAGCCGCCCGGCCGGCCCGTCGGGCGAATAGAGCTTGTCGATGCAGATCTCGGTGCGGTGGGTGTTGCCGCTGACGTCGGCGAGCAGGTTGCGCAGCAGCCTGTCCACCAGCCACGGCGCGGGCGCCTTCTTCTTCGGCCCGGGGATCATGCCGAGCGCGATATCCAGCTCATAGAGCGTGTCGTGCCGCGCCTCGTCGATCCGCGGCGCCTGACTGGTGGGCCCGACGAACAGGCCGGAGAACAGGTAGGACAGGGCCGGGTGGCGCTGCCAGTAGAGCAGCAGGCTTTTCAGGACGTCGGGCCTGCGCAGGAACGGCGAATTGGCGGGGCTGGAACCGCCGACCACCACATGGGCGCCGCCGCCGGTGCCCGTATGGCGCCCGTCGGTCATGAACTTGTCGGCGCCCAGGCGGCAGGCGCGCGCGTCGTCGTAGACGCCGGTGGTGATGTCGACGGTCTCGCGCCAGCTGGCGGCCGGATGGACATTGACCTCAATGACGCCCGGATCGGGGGTGACCTTCAGCACGCCGAGCCGCAGGTCGTCGGGCGGGGCATAGCCCTCGATGCGGATCGGCAGGCCCTTCGCGGCGATCTCGAGCTGGGCGACGAGGGCCAGATAGTCCTCCAGCCGCGATATCGGCGGCATGAAGACATAGATGTGATCGCCGCGCGGTTCGACGCTGAGGGCGGTGCGCACCGGCGCAGGCTTGCTCGGCGCTCGCTTCGGCGAGGCCGGGGCCGATGGCGGGCGCAACGTCCCGGCGGGGGGCAGCGGCCCGCGCTCCTCGTACGGGTCGAGGGGCGTGATGTGCGGATAGGCCTTCGGATCCAGCGTCGGCAGGGCCGAGAGCGGCAGGCGCAGGCCGAGCGGCGAGTCCCCCGGGATCACGTAGAGCCGGTCGCGCTTGAATCGCCAGGCCTCGCTCAGCCACCCCTCGCCCTCGGCCTTGGTCAGCGTGCGGCGAAGCGGCAGCACATAACCGACGGTCTTCGACAACCCCCCGCCCATGGTCTGGCGCAGCCGCGTGCGGCCATCCGGGGTGTCGATGGTCTCGTCGCTGAGTTCGACATCGGCAGGCAGGTCGCCCTCGGCCTTGATGTGGTGCAGGGGGTCTTCCCGCGCCGGGATGACATGGGCCGGGTCGACGCCGAGCCGCCCCGCCAATCGTTGGATCAGCCCTTCGGCGTCGTCGATCGTCGCAGGCCTTTCCGGCTTGGCCGGGACTGGCGCGGCCGACCAGATCGGTTGGCCGTCGCGGCGCCAGAAAAGGCCGAGCGCCCAGCGGGGCAGCGGTTCGCCGGGATACCACTTGCCCTGCCCGTAGTGGAGCATGCCGCCTGCGCCGAAGCGATCCTTCAGGCGATGCAGCAGTTCCTCGGCGATCACCGGCTTGGTCGGGCCCGAGGCGTCGATGTTCCATTCGGCGGCTTCGAAGTCGTCGATGGAGACGAACGTCGGTTCGCCGCCCATGGTCAGGCGGACGTCCTGGCCCTGGAGGTCGGCCTCGACCTGTTCGCCGACCGCGTCGAGCGCCGACCAGTCGGCCTCCTCGAAGGGGCGGGTGATGCGGATCGGCTCGATCAGCCGCGAGACGCTCATCGAGAAGTCGAAGTGATCGGCCGGGCGGCTCGCGGCGCCGGTGATCGCCGCGGCGGTGCGGTAGTGGGGTGAGGCGGCCAGGGGAATATGGCCTTCGCCGCAGAGCAGGCCGGAGGTGGCGTCCAGCCCGATCCACCCCGCGCCGGGAATATAGACCTCGGCCCAGGCGTGCAGGTCGGTGAAGTCCGTCCGGGTTCCTTGCGCGCCCTCGACGGGATCGATGTCGGCCTTCAGCTGGATCAGGTATCCGGAGACGAAGCGGGCGGCCAGGCCCATCCGGCGCAACAGCTGAACCAGCAGCCAGGCGCTGTCGCGGCACGAGCCGGACCCGAGCGACAGCGTGGCGTCGGGGCTCTGCACCCCCGGCTCCATCCGCACGACATAGCTGACGGCGCGCTGGATCTGGGCGTTCACGCCGACGATGAAGTCGACCGTCGGCTTCCCCTCCGGGCGCAGCTCGGCGAACAGCGCCTCCAGGCCCGGGCCGGCGTCATCGACGGCGAGGTAGGGCGCAAGGTCCTGCGCCAGGTGCGGCGGGTATTCGAAGGGCAGGGTCTCGGCGTAGGGCTCGACGAAGAAGTCGAACGGATTGATCACCACCATCTCGGCGGTGAGGTCCACCGTGATGCTCAGTTCCCGCGTGGGTTCGGGAAACACGATGCGCGCCAGCCAGTTCCCGTGCGGGTCCTGCTGCCAGTTGATGAAGTGGGTCTCGGGCGTGACCTTCAGCGAATAGCTGGCGATCCGGGTCCGGGTATGCGGGGCCGGCCTGAGGCGAACGACGTGCGGCCCCAGGGTGACGGGCTCGTCATAGCGATACCTGGTGACGTGATTGAGCGCAGCGACGACCGACAGGGCAGGCTCCCATTGCGACGAACGATTGCGCCGATCTTACGCGCAATGCGGTGACTGGGCAGGGAAATCGGCTTTCCGACGAACCTTGAGGCCCCGGCGCCGCTTTGGCAGGCTCCAGGCGGCGTCTTGCGCGGAGTCCGTCCCTCAGGCCTGCCGCAAGCCTTGTCAGAAGCCGCTGATGGCGCCGCGCGCGGCCACTTCGGTGGGCGGGGTCAACAGGTCGGCGCCGACCAGGCCGCGGCCATAGACGACGTCGACGCCCGGTTCGCCCAGGTCGGTGGCCTGGCTGCTCAGATAGGCGATGGCCTTGGCTGCGTCCTTCGGGTCCGGACCGGTCATCCGCTGGGCCAGGCGGCCGGCCACCAGCGGTGCGGCGAAGGAGGTGCCGCGCACGGTGACGTAGCCTCTCGCGCCGGCCGCGGCCATGTCCGCGCCTGGGGCTGCGAAGGTGACGTGCGAGCCGCGCCCGGCTTCCGGCAGAACCCGTTGGCGTCCGTTGACGCCGGTCACCGCCACGACGCCGGCATAGGCGGCCGGATAAAGGGGCGGGGCGGCCGGCCCGTCGTTGCCCACGGCGGCGACGATCAGATAGCCGCGGGCCACCATCTGCTCCACCACCGCCTGCAAGGTCGCGTTGGGCGGGCCGACGAGGCTGATGTTGACCACCGGCACCCGGGAGGCGGCCATCCACGCCAGCGCGCGGGCGAGGCTCTCGGCCGAACCGCCGGCTGCGGTGTTTCCATAGACGTCGGCGACGAACAGTTTCGCGCCGGGGGCCGCGCTGCGGAAACGGCCCTGCGACCCGACGAGAAGGGACGCCGTCGCCAGCCCGTGGGCGTGGGGCGAGACGCCGCCGGGCGCGAAGCCGCGCTGCGCGATCTGTGCGCCTTTGAGGCTCGGATGGCGAATGTCGACGCCGCTGTCGATCAGGCCCACGAGACCGCGAACGCCCTCCCGGCTGGCCGAGGCGGCCTTGGTCGAGGCTCCGATGGAGCCGGCATCGGCATAGACGTGATTGAAATCGTAGCGCCCGTCCGGATCGGCCTGGCGAAGGCGGTTCAGCGCCTCGGGCGCCGAAACCCGCGCGGGCGCCCGCAGGACGACGACGGACATGCCGAGGTCGGCGAGGTCCGACCGGCGCTTGATCCTGAAGCCGAGCGCGCTCGCCCTGGCCAGGGATTCAGCGCTGGGCGAAAGGGCCAGGACCTCGCCCCGCAGCACCGGCTGGTCGTGGCCGTCGGTCTCCAACAGCTCCGGATGGAGGCCGACCAGCGCTTGCTGCCGTATCCGGCGCGCCGCACCCTCGCGTTCGCCCTCGCCGACCGGCGGCGCCGCCAGTTGCGCCGCGACGATCTCTGAAAAGCCTTGCGCGCCGCTGTACCCCAGCACCGCGGTGTTCACCGTGGCCGGCGTGTAGGCGAATGCGGCGGGCAGGACGTTCGGTGCGGTGGGAAGGATCGTGGTCGTCAGGGCGGAGGTCTGGCCCAGCAGGCCGCCCACCACCGGGCTCTCGAGGGCGCCGGTGACGATGGTGTTGGCGGTCGAGGTGACGCCGTTCAGGACGGGCGAGACGCCCGCCACCGTCTGCCCGACGACCCCGAGCGTCGTCGTCGTGACCTGGTTCACCACGCCGGTCAGCTGGCCCGGCGCGGTCTGGATCGTCGTCATCAGATTGCCGGTGGCGGCCAAGGCCGCCGAGGTCGCCGGCTGGACTGCCGGTACGAGCGCCCCGACAGGCTGGCCGACGGTCGTCAGCACGCCCTGCAGCAGCGGCGGCGTGGCATGCACCACGCCGGTGACGGGGGCGAGGGTCTGCGACAGGGGCTGGAGGAGTTGTGCGTTGGCCGGGGACGCCGCGAAGCCGGCCGCCGCCATCCCCGCGATGGTTGCAAGCAGATGACGGCCTGAAGGTCTTTGAGGCGTGTCAGTCATCAGGTCCGATTAACGCCAGCCATGGGCACCCACGCCACGATAAACGCCTCACGCGCGAGATCGGCTCGCCGCCGTCGCCGGAATTTGCGGCGCCGTTAGGGATGAATCCGCGGCGTCACGACGTTGGAACCGCTGCAAGGCTGCGACGCCGTCGGCGGGCCGCTCAGGATGCCGGCGTGAAGCCGTTGGAACTCCTCGAATCTATATTCGCAGGAGCAATCATATTTTCTGAGTAGTTAAAACAAAGAGAGAAGTTATCGCTAAATTTTCATTAAAATACTGAAGCAAACTCCCTGTGTGTATCGTTAACTATACATCGGCGTCCTCGCGTCGAGGCCATCGATGGGACGCGATGGTTTGCAAAGACAAGGGAGATAGAGATGCGCGGCAATATCCTGACGGCGGGCGCGGCGGCCTTGGCCCTGCTGGCCTCGCCGGCCCTGGCGGGCGGAAACCTCGGCTCGAGCGGCAACGGCGGCGGCCTGATGGGCGGCGGCGGTCAAATGGGGGGCGGAAACTGGGGCGGCGGTCACAACGGCGGCTACAACAACGGCGGCCACAAGGGCGGCGGGTCGTCTGCCGGCAGCCACTCGCAGTCGTCGGCCGAATCCAGCTCCAGCAAGACCTCCAGCAGCCAGTACTTCAAGAAGAACGACACCACGCTTGGCGGAATCTACCTCAATCCGCAGATCGCGGCCTCGAAGTCGTTCAGCGCCAGCGAAAGTTCCACGAACGGCGGCGGCGGTCCGAAAGGCGGCGGCCACGACAGCTGGGGTCCCAAGGGCGGCGGCCATGAGAGCGGCGGCGCCTGGGGTCATGACAGCGGTCCCAAGGGCGGCCATCCCGGCAACACCAATGGCGGCGGCTCCCAGGCCAAGAGCGCTTCGGGCAGCGGCGCCTTCGCGGCCTCGTTCCCCATCGCGATCGGCCCGACCACCCTGGGCGGGTTCGAGTCGGGCAAGACGAACTACTCGTCCAACCGGCAGAGCAAGGCGACCTCCTCGCATACGGGCGGCTACTAGGGACCACGGTGGTTGGACGACGGCGGCGGCGCTCATCGGAGCGCCGCTTTCGTTTGGGCGCAGGCTTAGAAAAGCGTGCGGATATTGACGATCCCGCGCCAGTTCTCACGGTCCAGGAAGGGAACCGGATCGTTCAGGCCGCGCGCGGCCTCCACCTGGATCACCGCCCGCTGTTTGACCACGAAGCGCGCGCCGCCGCCGGCTGACCGCACGCTGGCGTTGCTGGCGGGGAATCCGAGGCGGCCGCGATACCAGACCTCGCCGCCGTCGGCGAAGCCGTAGAGTTCCGAACCGCTCAGCGCACCGGTGAACACCTTCGCCGGTCGCCAGGCCAGTTCGGCCGAGGCGCCGTAGCCGTAGTCGCCGGCCACGATCGAGGCTTCGAACCCCCGGCCGAACTCGTCGCCGCCCAGGGCGAACTGCTCCGATCCCGGCAGGCGGTCGCCGCTGTATTGTCCCGCGCCCGCCAGGCGCACGACGAAGACGTCGCCCAGCACGCGGTTGAAGGCCAGCCGGCCGTTGACCTTGGTGAAATCGAGTTCCGAAAGCGCGCTGCTGGTCACGCGCGCGCCCAGCGCATTGACGCCGCGGCTCAGGGAGCCCGAGGCGGCCAGCAGGCTCTTTTCGGTGGTCTTGCTGTACGAGAGCGTCGCGCGCACCGCCCGCGTGCGGTCGTCGGAGAAGGTGAAGCCCAGGAACGCATTGTCCGCGTTCAGGCCGTCCAGCCCGACGTTCAGATAGAGGTCCTGGTTGAAGCTGCGGATGATCGGATAGCTGACCTGCACGCCGGCCGAGGTGGCGCGCCCGCGCAGGCCGGTGTTCTTCGGCTTCGTGCGCATGTAGCCGACGTTGGCCTGGACCGTGGCGCCGTCGGCGCCGATCGGCTGGATGTGGCCTAGGCCATAGTACTGGAAGAGCTGGGCGCGGGTGGGCGCCGCCACCGTCAGCTGGGTGCGGTCGCCCTGTCGCAACAGGCTGTTGAGGTAAAGGTCGGCCTGCACCTGGGTCCGGCCGAGGTAGGCCGTGCCGCGGTTGTTCACCCCCAGGCCGAACTGCGCGGTTCGAGGCTTGAGCACCAGGTCCAGGTTCACCGCGCCGGGCTGGCTGCCGGTCGAGAGGTTGGCCTCGGGGAACAGGCCCGGAATGTCGCGGATAAGCGAGACGTAGCGCTGCAGGGTTCGCCGTTTCAGCGGTTTTTCCGCTTTCAGCTTGGCGACGTAGGAGTCCACCAGGGCGCGGCGGCGCCGGTCGGTCGGGCCTTCGATCCTGGCCCCTTCGATATAGCCCTCCACCGCCACCAGTCGCGCGACGCCGCCGGCGAAATCCTGGTCGGGAATGATGACGGTATAGAGCGCGTAGCCGGCGGTCTCGTAGACTGCGGCGATCGCGTCGGAGAGCTGGATGAGGTTCCTGCCGTCCATGGTGCGCCCGACGAACGGGCGATAGGCGGCCGCCACGGCGGCGGGCGGCAGGGTCGAGCCTTGCAGTTGCACCCCGGCCAGGACGAAGGGGCGCACCCGCGGGGGCGCCTGCTCGACCTTCGGCGGCTCGGGAGACGCCTGGGGAGGATGGGGCGCCGCCGGCGTCTGGTCGGGACGGTTCTGCGGAACGATCCGCGTGGGCGCCGTCTGCGCGAAGCCAAGGCCCGGAACGGCGGCCACGATGAGCGCGGCCATGGCGGTCGTGCGGATGATCATCGGAGTCCTATCTGCGGGAAGGTCAGGGGCCAGGACGGGTCAGGAGCGCGACCGCCGTCGACAATGGAGTCGCGCCCGGCGTCATCGAGGCAAGCGGTGAAAGCGTCGTCCCCAGGACGCCGGTGGTGACCGCCAAGGCGGTGTTGGTCACGCTCGACACCAGGGTCGTGGCCGCGCCGGCCACGGGCGTCACGCCCAGCGCCGTCGCCGAACCGCCGGAGACCGAGGCCAGCGTCTGTCCCAGCGCCCCGACGGTGGCCGTGGGCGCGCTTCCCAGCAGCCCCGCCGCATTGCCGCCCAGGCTTGCGTTGATCAGCGCCGTCCGGCCTGCCAGGCCCGCCGTCAGCGCGGCCTGGGTCGACGGGGGTGCGGGCGTCATCGGGTCGGAGGCCTGCTGAAGGCCCGGCGCCGGCAGCAGGCTGTTGCCGCTGACCGCCAGCACGGAATTTTGCGTGGAGGTCTCCGCCGCCGGCGCGGCGCCCTCGTCCGTCTGGTCGGACTGTTGTTCGTCCTGAAGGCCGCCGGGCCCGCTGTCGGCGCCGGCCACGAACATGCCCGAGCCGCTGGCGCAGGCGCTCAAGGCGAGAATGGCGCACACGGCCGACGCTCCCTGGATCAGGCGTCTGACGGCGCGGTGGTCGAGCATGGACGTTTCCCCGGCTTTCTCCTTAAGGCACGGATCGTGTTGAGGTTCCTCCGGCCTAGACGTTTCTGGGACGATCCCTTATTTGTCCGCTGGCGCCGCCTTGTCCCAGCCCCGGTCCCGGGCGATCTGCTCCTGGCGCGCGTCGAAAACCTCGCCGGCGATCAGTTCGTCGACGCTGGCGGCGATGGCTGGCGGCGTCTCCGAGCCCGCCATGCGGTAGCCGCCCTCGCGCGCCGCGCCGAGTTCGGCGGTGACCGGCACGCGCCAAACGCCCGCGTCGCGACAGGCAAGGCCCGCCAGCGCCGCCTTGGGCATCTTGAAGGTCCGGCAATATTCGCCCTTGGTGCTGGCGAAGGTCAGGCCGATCTCCACGTCGCCGTGTCGCTTCGACGCCAGCTGGCTGTCCAGGGCGCTGGCCAGTTGGCCGCGGGCCGCGACGCCATGGCCGTCCACCAGCGCCAACGCCTGCCGGCTCGCCGTGAACTGGTGGCCGCAGAAAACGCCCACCATCAGGCTCGCGGCCACGGCGAGCCAGGGCGCAGATTGCTGGAAACGCCGCGCCCCGAAGTCTGGGCGTACGACGTTGGACGCCATGATCGTCTCGATGAACCGCTGGGGCGGCGGTTCGGCCAGCAGGTCGGCGAAGGCGGACCCCGCGGCGTGGCGCAGGTCCACGTGGGCTTGCAGGCGCTCGGCGAGTTGCGGGTCGGCGGCGGTCGCGGCTTCGACCTCGGCGCGGCCTTGCGCATCCAGTTCGCCGTCGGCGTAGGCCATCAGGGTGGCGTCATCGATCATGCTGCATCGCCTTGCGCCAAGCGCGTCAGCAGCGTCGCGCGTCCGCGGCCGAGCCGGCTGGTGAGCGTGCCCTGCGGCACCTCCAGCGCCTCGGCGGCTTCCTTGTAGGAGAGGCCCTCCACCAGCACGAGCGCGACGGCGAGGCGTTGCTCCTCGGGCAGGTTCTGGATTTCACGGACCACGGCGGCCGTCTCGAGCCGCCGCTCCACCAGCACGGCGCCCTCGTCGCCGATACGCGCGCCGTCGTCTTCCGGCAGGAAGACCCGGGCCTTTCGCTGCCGCGATCGCGTTTCATCGATCCAGGCGTTCTTCATGATTCGAAACATCCAGTTGTCGAGACGCGTGCCCAAAGCCCATTGCTCGCGACGCACCAGGGCGCGTTCGATCGTGATCTGAACCAGGTCGTCCGCGTCGGCCGGCGAGCGCGCCAATACGCGCGCAAACCGTCTAAGCCGCGGCAGAAGGCTGATCATCTCACGCTGAAACGCGTCCAAGTTTTCGTCTCTGTCCGACAATGAAACGCTTCACGGCGCCGGTTTCATCCGGCGTGCGCAGCTTAAGGCCACGGATGTTAACCGACATGCACGCCTGAACGTCCAGGTTGTTTATCGCAAGCCTCGGCGCCCGTCGCTTGGCGGCGGCTCGATAAGACGCCTTTCGGAGGCGCCTGAGCGCGCCTGGGGCCTATTTCAGGCCGTGCAGCTTGCCCTTGTAGAACAGCAGGGGGCGGGCGTCGTATTCCTGCAGGTCGACGACGCGGCCGATGGTCAGGAAGTGATCGCCGGCCTCGTGCTCGGCTTCGAAGCGGCATTCGATCCAGGCCTGCACGCCGTCGATGATCGGGCTGCCGGTCGCGCCGGGCCGCCAGGAGACGCCTTGCCACTTGGTGGGGCCGGTGCGCCCGAAGCCGTGGCAGAGGTCGTTCTGCTCCTCGGCCAGCACGTTGATGCAGAAGGCGCCGGCCCTGCGGATCGACGGATAGCTGGTGGAGGTCCGGGACGGAGAGAACGCCACCAGCGGCGGGTCGAGCGACACGCTGAAGAAGCTCTGGCAGGTCAGGCCCACCGGTTCGCCGTCCAGCACCGCGCTGACGATCGTCACCCCCGAACAGAAATGACCGAGCACCTCGCGCATCTTCCGCGCGTCGATGGGCGAGGCGGAGGGGGCGGCGACATCGGACGGCATCGAATTTCCTTCCAGGCGCCGTCGGTCGGCGGCCTGACCGGGCTCAATATAATCAGGCCGCGCGGAATCTGGCACCCCCGCTCGATCGGGACGCTCAATGTCGTGGCGGGGATTGAAATCGCCGCCGCCGAGGGTGCAGCCTGGCATTGGGCTGCGGCCGATGTTCGCGGCCGTCCGAATGACACCGTCGCTTCCGGGAGCCGCCGACCATGCCCCAGCTTTCACGCCGCCACGCCCTCCTGTTGGCGAGCGCCGCCGCGCTCGCGCCCGCCGCCGCCTGGGCCGCCGAGGACGCCGTGCCCACGGTCTGGGACCTGACCGACCTCTACGCCACCGACGCAGCGTGGCTGGCCGAGCGCGATGCGGTGCTGGCGAGCCTGCCGAAGCTGGCGGCCTTCAAGGGGCGGTTGGGCGAAAGCGCCGCGACCCTGCGTGACGCCCTTCAGGCGGCGTCGGATATCTTGCGACGCGGGGCGCGGCTCGGCGCCTACGCCAACCTCAAGGCCGACGAGGACCTGCAGGACGCCAAGAGCCAGGAGCGCAATCAACTGGCGCTGGCGTTGACCGGCCAGGCGGCCGAAGCCGCCGCCTGGATCAATCCGGAACTGCTGAAACTCGGCGCGGCCAAGCTCGACGGCTTCATCGCCGCCGAGCCGGGGCTGGCGAAGTTCAAGTTCGCCCTGAAGGACCTGGAGCGCCAGGCCCCGCATATCCTCGACGACCAGGGGGAAGGGCTGCTGGCCGCCGCCATCCAGCCGCTGGCCGGCCCGCAGCAGATCCGCAGCCAGCTTGTGCTGTCGGACATCCCCTGGCCCGAACTGCAGCTGTCCGCCGGCAGGATGCGCATCGACAGCCAGGGCTATACCGCCGCGCGCACCAGCCCCGACCGCGCCGAGCGCAAGATGGTGATGGACGCCTTCTTCGGTGCGTTCAAATCCTACGAAAGCAGCCTGGGGGCCGCCCTGTCGGCCCAGGTGCGAGGGGACATCTTCACCGCCAAGGCCCGCCGCTATCCCAGCGCCCTGGCCGTGGCGGTGGCGACCAACAATGTGCCGGAGGGCGTCTATCGCACCTTGATCGAGGAGACCCACAAGGGCCTGCCGGTGCTGCAGCGCTACTTCGACCTCCGCCGTCGGATGCTCGGGCTTCCGGACCTCGCCTATTACGACCTCTACCCGCCGGTGACGAAGCTCGATCAGAAATTCGATATCGCCACGTCGCGCCGGCTGACGCTGCAGGCGGTCAAGCCGCTGGGCCCCGACTATGTGGCGCTGCTGTCCAAGTCGTCGGCGGCCAGGTGGATGCACGTCTATCCGCAGAAGGGAAAGGCCGCCGGCGCCTATATGAATCCCGCCGCCTACGACGTTCATCCCTACCTGCTGCTGAACCACACCGACGACTACCTCGGCCTGACCACCTTCGCCCACGAGTGGGGCCACGCGATGCACTCGCTGCTGGCCGACAAGGCCCAGCCGTTCGAGACCTCGAACTATCCGATCTTCATCGCCGAGATCGCCTCGACCGTGAACGAGCAGCTGCTGGCGGACTTCATGCTGCGCGGCGCGAGGACCAAGGCCGAAAAGCTCTTCTATCTGGACCAGGTCTGCGAACTTCTCCGCGGCACCTTCTTCCGCCAGGCGATGTTCGCCGAGTTCGAACTGGCGATCCACGAGACCACGGAGAAGGGGGAGGCGCTGTCGGGCGAACGCCTCAGCGCCATCTACCTGGAGATACTCAAGCGCTATCACGGGCCGAAGGTGGCGATCGAGCCGGTCTACGCCCTGGAGTGGGCTTACCCGGAGCACTTCTATTTCAACTTCTACCTCTACCAGTACGCCACCTGCGTCTCGGCCTCGGTCTATTTCGCCGACCGCATCCTGGCCGGGAAAACCGCCGATCGCGACGCCTACCTCGGCGTGCTGAGCGCCGGGGGATCGGACTATCCGGTGGAGATCCTCAAGCGGGCCGGCCTCGACATGACGACGCCCGCGCCCTACCGCGCCCTGGTGGCCAAGCTGTCGCGGACGGTGGATCAGATGGAGCGCCTGATCGCCTGAGACCGATCGCGCAAAAAAGACGGCTGGCGCGCGAGGCGCGGGCCAGCCGTCAGTTCGATGTTTGAGCCTGGGAGGATATTGGCTCGACATCGCGTCTTGCGAACTATTCTCAAGAACCCTAGGGGCGAGCTAGGTGCGAGTCAATCGCAAAACGCGAATTCGCCTGCCGCAGCGCCCGACCGGGCCGCCTCCCTGTTCCTCGCGCCGAAGGCCCTCTGTGATACAGTCGCCGTCGCTGGATGGAGAGCAGGCCGTGCGCCCAATCGACTTGAACGCCGATCTCGGCGAGGGCTTCGGTCCCTGGGCGATGGGGGACGACGGCGCCATGCTGGACGTCGTCACCAGCGCCAATGTCGCCTGCGGCGGACACGCGAGCGACCCTGAGACCATGTTCCGCACCCTGACGCTCGCGCGGGAACGCCAGATCAATGTCGGGGCTCACCCCAGCTATCCGGACAAGGAAGGCTTCGGCCGGCGGCGCCTGCCGCATTCGCCGCCCGAGATCGAACGGTTCGTCGCCGCCCAGGTCGGGGCCTTGTGCGCCGTCGGCGCCCTGGCCGGCGTCAGGGTGAGCTACGTCAAGCCGCACGGCGCGCTGGCGAATGTCGCGACGGAGGACGGCGCGGTCGCCGGGGCGATCCTGAACGCGGTGCGCGCGGTCGATCCCTCGCTCGCCGTTCTGGCCATTTCGGGCACGAAGCTGGAGCACGTCGCCCGCGACCGGGGATTTGCGGTGTTCAGCGAGGTGTTCGCCGATCGGGGCTACGCCGCCAGCGGCAATCTCGTGCCCCGCGGGCAGCCCGGCGCCTTGATCCACGACAGCGCGGAAGCCGGCCGCCGCATGCTGGCCTTTCTGCGGACGGGGCGCATGCCCACGGTCGACGGCGGCCAGGTCGAACTGGCGGTGGAGTCGATCTGCATCCACGGCGACAGCGCCGACGCCGTGGCGATGGCGCGGGCCTTGCGCGGCGCCCTCGAAGCGGCGGGATGCACGCTTGAGGCGTTCCTGAAGCGCGATGACTGAAGCGTTCGCCATTCGGCCGGTCGGCGAAGCGGCGATGCTGATCGATTTCGGCGGGGCCATATCGACGACCGTCAGCGACCGGGTCGTCAGTCTGGACGCCGCGCTGTCGGCGCGCGCGCCGGCCGGTCTGCTGGAATGCGTGCCGGCCTATACGACGCTGCTGCTGATGTTCGACCCGCTGCTGACGACGTTCGAGGCGCTGGAGGCGACGGTGCTGGAGGCGATGCGGCAGGCCGGAACCTCGACCGTCGAGGCGACGGAATTCGTGGCGCCGGTCTGCTACGGCGGCGAGTTCGGCCCCGACCTGGCGATGGCGGCCGAGCAGTTGGGGCTGACGCCCGAGGCGGTGGTGTCCGCGCATCTGGCGGGGGAGTATCGCGTCTGCATGTACGGCTTCGCGCCCGGCTACGCCTATATGGCAGGCGTGCCCCCGCGGCTGCATCTGCCCCGCAAGCCGTCGGCCGTGCGCGGCTATCCGGTGGGCAGCGTCATGATCGCCGGGGCGCAGTGCCTGATCACCACCCTGGACATGCCGACCGGATGGTGGGTGATCGGTCGCTCGGCCCTGCGGATTCTCGAACCTGAAAAGGCCCAGCCGTTCCTTTTCAAGCCGGGCGACCGCATCCGCTTCGAGGCCGTCGACGCCGCGCGTTCCGGCCTCCGGGGCGGCTGATGGCGGTGGCGAGGCTCAGGGTCGAACAGGCGGGGCCGATGACGACGGTCCAGGATGGCGGCCGATTTGGCTGGATGCGCTACGGCGTTCCGCATTCCGGCCCGATCGATCGCCTGAGCTTCGAGGCGGCGCATACGGCGCTGGGCAATCGGCTGGACCAGGCGGCCATCGAGGTCTCGCTTGGCGGGGCGGCCCTGGTCTGCCTGGAGGGCGAGGTCAGTTTCGCCGTCTCAGGCGCCGCCTTCGTGAGTGCGGCGGACGGACTCGATGGGGGCGGCTGGGGCGTCGGGACCCTGCGGGCCGGCATGCGGCTGTCCGTCAAGGTCGCAGGCGAGGCCAACTGGGGCTACATCTGCTTCGCCGGGCAGGTTCGGCGGCCGCCCTGGCTGGGCAGCCTTTCGACCCACGCGCTGTCGGGGCTTGGGGGCGGGCGGATCGTTGCGGGCGAGGAGATCGAAATCGACGCCGCGAGCGCCGGCGCCGAGGCCCGCGCGTTCGGCGCCCCGCAGTCCTGGGCGCCGATCTCCAACGCGCGGATCGTGATCGGGCCGCAGGACCGCTTCTTCGAACGCGACGCCCTGGGCCTGCTGGTCCAGGAGAGCTTCCGCGCATCGGCCGGGTTCGATCGCATGGGCATGGTGCTGGAAGGGCCGCGATTGCCGCCGGTGTCTGTCGACATGGTCAGCGAGCCGGCGCTGCGCGGCGCCCTGCAGGTCGACGGCGCGGGGCGCGTCACCATGCTGCTGGCGGATCATCAGACGACGGGGGGCTATCCGAAGATCGCCACCGTGGTTGCGGCCGACGTCGAAAGGATCGCCCAGTCGACGGCGGGCAAGACGTTCCGCTTCATCCCGGTCACGCGGCAGGCGGCCGTCGACATATACCGCGGGAGCCAGGCCGAGCGGGCGGAATACCTGTCGCGGATCCGCAGTCCTGAGTCGTTGAGCAGCCGTTTGCTGAAGCACAATCTGGTCGGCGGGGTGGCGGACGGCCTGGGGTTTAAGGAATAGCCGCCTGCCCGCAGGCCTTCGGACTCGAACGCGCGAGACACATGCCGGCTTAGGCGGCGGCCCACTGGCGGATGATCCCGCGCGTGGCGAAATCCTGGATCTCCTCGATCGAGTAGCCTGCTTCCCGCAGGACCTCTTCCGAGTGCTCCCCGGCGTGCGGAGTCGGCCGGCGCGCGTGCGGCTGGGTTTCGGACCATGTCGAGGGGGTGCGCAGCTGGCGCATCTTGCCCTCGGTCGGATGATCGACCTGCTCCAGCAGCCCGACATCGCTCAGGTGCTGGTCGGTGATCAGGTCCAGGATCGAATTGACCTTCATCGCGGCGATATCGAGGGACTTGAACAGATCCAGCCACTCGACGGTGGTGCGCTCCAGAAGTATTTCCGCAACCATTGTGTAGAGCGCATTGACGTTTTGGAGTTGAAGCGCCGGCGTCGTGAAACGTGGATCGCCGTCGTAGAGATGGCTCTTGCCCACCGCCGCGAAGAACTTGCGCCATTGTTCCGGATAATAGGGCAGGGCTGCGACATATCCGTCGCGGGTGCGATAGGGCCGGCGCTCGGGCGCGAGCATCCGGCGATAGCCCCAGTCGCCGATCGACGGCTCGAAGGCTTCGCCGCCAAGGTGATCGCCCAGCATGATCTGCGCCATGGTCTCGAACATCGGCACGTCGATCTGCTGGCCGCGGCCGGTGCGGTGGCGCGCCATCAGGCCGCCGAGGATGTTCATGGCCACCTGCGTGCCCATCAGGCGATCGACGATCGGCGTCGGGGCGAACCTCGGCTCCGGGGCGCCGGCGTAGTGGAACAGCCACGGCATCCCGGTCGCCGACTGGATCAGGTCGTCGAACGCCGCCAGGCCCGAATACTCCCCGCCGCGACCGAACCCCAGGGCCCCGACATAGAGGATGTTGGGGTTGATCGCCGCCACGTCCGCGTAGCCGAGGCCCAGCCGTTCCATCGCATCGGGCCGGATATTGTAGACGAGGACGTCTGCGCCGGAGACGAGCCGCAACATCGCTTCGCGGCCTTCCGGTTGCTTCAGGTCGATCGCGAGGCTGCGCTTGCTGCGGTTGAACCCCATGAACCAGCCGGACATGCCCTCCGACCGGGCGAAGCCGGTTTGCCGGGTGCGGTCGCCGTCCAGGGTTTCGATCTTGATGACGTCGGCGCCCATGTCGCCCAGCATCTGCGTGGCGAACGGCCCCATCAGGACCGTCGATAGATCCAGTATCCGGATACCGTCCAGGGCGCCGGGCGCGGTCATGGGATGAATACCTCGCCGGTGAAGCGTTGCAGGAACAGCGCCCGAGGATGGCGTCCCGATTCCGCGCCTGTCGCCGGACAGGGTCGGACGATAGGCCGGGCCATCTGGCGTTTTCCCGCATGCATGGTGGTGGGCTAGCGTTCACGCCGCTCTCACGTCAAGCCCCGCGACGACGGGCGCTCCCGCCCGCAGCAGGCGCCAGGGCTTGGATCAGGTCGCGGGCCGCCTGCGCCGCCTGCAGGCGGATGTCGGGGACGGAGGTCATTTCCCAGAACGCGCCCCTGGTCATCGGCCCGACGGCGAACAGGGTCGGGTCGGCCGTCCCCTGGCGATCCAGCGGCCGGGCCTTCGGGTCGACGTCCATGCCCAACGCGCAGGGGTCGGGCCTGATCCGGCCCTTGGCCAACAGGCCGGCCAGCAGGGGATCATGGGCGCGCTGCAGGTCGCCCATCGATCCGGTGCAGTTGATCACCGCGTCGACCTGCAGCTGTCTCACCTCATGACGTCCGCGCGGAGTCCAGGCGACGGATATCCCGTCGTCGCGCGGCGTGAAGCCCGCCACCCGTCCGGCCTGGACGCTGAGTTCGCCCAGTTGCTGCAAGGTCGCGATCCGCCCGGCGACGCTGGGCGCCAATCGATGGCGATGGGCGTCCCACCAGGGTCTCAGGTGCCGCAGGAACTGACGGCGCTGCGTCAGGGTCCAGGCGCCCCAGACCTGCTGCACGTGAGGCCGCAGCGCGTCGACCGCCGTGCGCCAGTCGCTCGCCAGGGCCGCCGCGCGCAGCCGCCGCGTCAGGGCGAGCGGCGATCCGGTCGGCAGGGGGCTGGGGGCGAGCGGCGACACCACCGCGTGGGTTCGCGGCGTCAGGCCTCTGCGCGATAGGGCCAGCATACGCCGGCCCTGGCCCGCGAGGCCCAGGGCGACATCCATCATCGTCAGGCCCGAGCCCAGAAGCAGCACGCTCCCGCCGACCCGCCTCAGATCGCTCGACCAGGGGTCGGGCGCATAGTGGGGCGAGTCCAGCAACCCGTCCGCGCCCGGCGGCGTGGCCGGCGGCAAGAGGCCGGTGGCCAGCACCACGGCGTCGGCCCGGAGTTCCCGGCCCATCCGGGTGGTCAGGCGCCATCCATCCTTCCCGCGATCCAGTTCGACGGCCTGGTCGGCCTCCAGCAGCAGGCGGCCTGCTTCGGACCTTGTCGTGGCCTGTCGCAGCAGCTCCTGCAGATAGTCGCCGTAGCAGCCGCGGGTGACGAAGCCGCCATGCGCCTTCCAGCCGTCCCGTGTCGACAACCATGCCCTGAAATGGCCCGGCTGGTCGGGGAAGGCGCTCATGTTCTCGACGCGGACGTTCAGCAAGTGATCCTGATTGCCGGTGGAATAGGCCGGTCCCCGGCCGAACACCGCCCCGGCCTCGATCAGCCTCACCCGCGGCCCGTCCGGGTCGCGCAAAAGATGTAGGGTCGTCAGCAGCCCGCTGAAGCCCGCGCCGACGACGATCACCGTCGGGCGAGGCGAAGCTGCGCCTTTGTGGGGGCGCTTCAGGTCGTCGGGATCGCGGGTGTCGAGCATCTCGTGTTTATTCCTATAAATCTAATAGGGATGAACACGAGATTTTCTGAGCCTGACCCCAGGACCTTTGGCGACGCACGCAGGTCGCCTCAGAACTGATCCGCGGCCAGCATATGCGGCGCATGCGGCGCCCGCTCCAGCGGCGCCTTGATGCGGCAGATCAGTCCCGAGGCTTCGAAGGTAAGCTGGGCCGGCGCGCCGAGTTCGGCGATGAGGCCTTCCTGCAGCAGCCGCGATCCGAAACCGTGCCTGGGCGGTTCACGCACGGCGGGGCCGTCGGCTTCGCGCCATTCGAGCGCCATGGCGTCGTCCGTGACGGTCCACGCCACGAAGACCTCGCCCGACAGGACTGAGAGCGCGCCATACTTGACGGCGTTGGTCGCCAGTTCGTGCAGCGCCATGGCCATGGCCAGGGCGGCGTTGGGCGCCAGTTGCACCGAGGGCCCGTCGATATGCACGCGGTTGGAGGATAGGTCGCAGTAGGGCCCGACGGCCTCGCGGACGATCTCGCCGATCTCCCCGGCTTCCCAGTTCTGGCGCGTCAGCACATTGTGCGCGGCCGAAAGCGCCAGCAGCCGATCCGTCAGCTTGGCGCGGGCTTCCCGGCTGACGACGCCCTCGCGCAGGGTCTGGTGGGCCAGGGACTGGATCGTCGCGAGCGTGTTCTTCACGCGATGATTGAGTTCGTGAATGAGCAGCTTCTGGCGTTGGTCGGCCTTCCGGTTTTCCGTCACGTCGATGGCCAGGCCGACATATCCCTGGAATGCGCCGGACTCTTCGAAGCGGGGCTGCAACGTGGCGTGGATCCAACGCCATTGGCCGTCATATCGAAGAAAGCGCGCGATCCACTCGTATCCGGCGAAGGTCGGGCGCGCTTCGGCGCGGGCGCGCCCCACCGCCGGCGCATCGTCAGGATGCATCAGGCCGACCCAGGAGTCCCCCAGCAGCTGCTCCAGCGGCTTGCCGGAAAGGTCGCGGAACGCGCGGTTTACGAACTCCACGGCGCCCGCGGCGTTGGTCACCCATATCGGGGCGGGGGCGGAGTCCGCCATGGCGCGGAAGCGGGCTTCGCTCTCGCGCAGCGCGCGTTCCAGGCCGACCTTGACCGTGATGTCCCGAAAGCCCACCCCGATGCCGAAATCGACCGGAAAAGCCCGCATCGTCAGGCGCCGGCCGGGGTGCACGTCGGAGTTCACCTCGGTCTCGGCGGCCACGCGGGTGGACATGACCTCGGTCAGGAAGCGGTGGAGGTCTCCGCCGCGGCCGGGGACCAGGTCCCAGATCGTCTGGTCGCCGACATCCTCGGACCGAAACCCGAAGTGGGCTTCGGCGGCGGTGTTTATGTGCACAGGGCGCCATTCGAAATCGAACGCCACATAGGCTTCGCCAAATCCGTCGAGGATTTCGGCGACGCGCTGGCTGTGAATGTCATCCCCCGTCATAGAACCGGCCTATGTGGCGATGGCTATGCGCCCCCGATGAGCATCCGCCTACTGACCGCCTTAAGATGGAAACGGCGCCAGTCAAGCTTGAGTTCCAGGCGCCGCGTCGTTCACGGCCCCGCTCACGGCGTTTGCCGCCAGCCGCCGCCGAGCGCCTGGATCAGGGAGACCGCGGCGGTCTGGCGTTGCGCCTGCGCCTGCGCCAGGGCCTTGCGCGCGGCGTAGGCCGAAGCCTGTGCGGTGAACACCTCCACATAGCTGACCTGACCGGCCTGGTACCTGTTGGCGATCATGCGTTCCGCCGCATCCGCCGCCGTCGACGCCTGCTGGCGCAGTACGTGCTGACGTTCCAGCACCGCCGAGGCGGTGAGCTGGTCCTCGACATCCTGCAGGGCGACGAGGACCGTCTGGCGATACTGCGCGACCGCCTGGTCATAGCCTGCCCGGGCGCCCTTCACCTGGGCCCTGCGCGCGCCGCCGTCGAACAACGCCTCGGCGCCCGAGAGGCCATAGCTCCAGACCGAATTGGACGCATTGAAGAGGGCGCTGAGCGCCGCGGAGGCGAAGCCATAGGAGCCGTTCAGCGTCAGGTCGGGGAAATAGGCCGCGCGGGCCACGCCTATCCGGGCGTTGGCCGCCGCCACCCGGCGTTCGGCGGCGGCGATGTCCGGCCGGCGCTGCAGCAGTGTCGAGGGCACGCCCGCCGGGATCTGGGGCGCGACGGCCGCCGTGGTCGCCGGCGCCAGGCTGAAGTTTCCCGGCGCTTCGCCGACCAGCACGGCGATGGCGTGTTCAAAGACGGCGCGCTGCTGCTTTGAGCCCTCGAGGTCGGCCTGGGCGTTGGCCAGCTGGGTTTCGGCCTGCAGCAGGTCGCTGTGGGGGATGATGCCTGCATTGTAGCGGTTGCGGGTGATGTCGGCGGTGCGGCGGTAGCCGTCGACGGTGGCCTGGTCCAGGGCGATCTCCGCCTCGGCCTGCCGCGCGCCGAAATAGTTGACCGCCAGTTCGCCCTGGGCCGACAGCGTGGCGTTGGCGAGGTCGGCCTGGCTGGCCTGGGCGTCGGCGCGCGCGGCCTCCACGGTGCGGCGGATGCGGCCCCAGACGTCGATCTCCCAACTCGCGCCCAGGCTGGCGCGATAGGTGCTTCGCGTGCCGCCGCCCGCGCCGCCGCTGGTCGAGCCGTCAGGGTTGACGATGATCGTACCGCCGCCGGACCCGCCGCCCGAGCGCGTGCCGCTGCCCGTCAGGTCGATGGTCGGGAAGAGGCCCGCGCGCTGCTCGGCCACCAGGGCGCGCGCCTGGCGATAGGCGGCCTCGGCGGCGGCGACGTTCTGGTTGGAGACCTTCACCCTGGCGGCCAGGTCGTCGAGCACCGGATCGCCGAACAGGACCCACCAGTCGCCCCGGTCCAGGGCGTCGGCGGGCGCGGCGGGGGACCAGCCGGCGGCTTCCTTGTATGTCGCCGACAGCGGGGCGGCGGGCCTGGCGTAGTCGGGGCCGACGGCGCATCCGGCCAGGGCCAGGCCGGCGGCCAGGGCCAGGCAGGCGGGGAGCATGACGGTCGGGCGCATCACGGGTTCCTTCATGCGGGTTGCGCCTCTGCGCCGCCGCTCCGGCTCAGGCGCCGCTCGTCGCGCCGGCGGCGGAAGCGGTCGAGGTAGATATAGACGACGGGCGTGGTGATCAGCGTCAGGAGCTGGCTGGCGATGAGCCCCCCGATGATGGCGATCCCCAGCGGGCGGCGCAGCTCCGAGCCTTCCCCGAAGCCGATGGCCAGCGGCAGGGCGCCGAGGCCGGCGGCCAGGGTGGTCATCAGGATCGGCCGGAACCGCAGCAGGCAGGCTTCGCGCACGGCCTCGACGGCGCTGAGCATCCGCGAACGCTGGGCCTCCAGGGCGAAGTCGATGATCAGGATGGCGTTCTTCTTGACGATCCCGATGAGCAGGAAGACCCCGATCAGGGCGATGATGGAGAACTCCATCTTGAAGATCATCAGGGCGATGACCGCACCGACGCCGGCCGAGGGCAGGGTCGACAGCACCGTGATCGGGTGGACCAGGCTTTCGTAGAGCACGCCCAGCACGATGTAGATCGTGATGATGGCGGCGGCGATCAGCACAGGCTGGTTCTTGAGCTGCTCCTGGAAGCTGCGCGCCGTCCCCTGGAAGCTGCCGCGCACATTGTTGGGCAGGCCGATCTGCGCCTCGGCCCGGGCGATGATGGCCTGCGCCTGGCTCAGGCTGGTCCCGTCGTCCAGGTTGAAGGAGACGGTGGTGGAAAGCTCGCCGTCCTGGTGATTGACCGAGGTGGGGGTCGCCCGCTCGGAGAACTTCGCGATGGCCGTCAGCGGAATCATCCGGCGGGCGGAGGTCGAAAGCGCGCTGCCGGTGGACGGGTCGCGCAGCGCCGGGTTGGCGGACGGTGTGTTCGGCGCAGCGCCTTCGCCGGCCGCCTCGGCGGCGGTCGTCGTCTCCCCGCCGCGGCTGGCCGGCACATAGACCTGGGACAGGGCGTCGGGGGTCTGGTTGTAGGCCGGGGCCACCTCCATGACGACGCTGTACTGGTTGAGGTCCTCGTAGATGGTCGCGGCCTGGCGTTGGCCAAACGCATTGTAGAGGGCGTTGTCCACGTCGCGCGCGGTGACGCCCAGGCGGGCGGCGGTGTCGCGGTCGATATCGACGAACATCTCCACGCCGTTGTCCTGCTGGTCGGTGTTGACGTCGGTCAGGCCGGGCTGGCCGTCCAGGGCGTCGGCCAGCTTCTGCGCCCAGAGCCTGAGGGCGTCGGCGTTGTCGCTCTTCAGCGTGTACTGGTAGGTGGCGTTGGACTGCCGCCCGCCCATGCGGACATCCTGCTGCGGGTTGAGGAACAGGCTGACGCCGGTGACCTTGGCCATCTTCGGGCGCAGGCGGGCGATCACCTGCTGGCCGCTTTCCTTGCGCTCCCCGCGGGGCTTCAGGTCGACCGACAGGAAGCCGCCGCCGGCCCGGCCGCCGCCCGTGAAGCCCACCACCGTCGCCACGGCCGGGTCCTGGCCGATGATGTCGACCAACGTCTTGAGCTTGCGGCCCATCTCCTGGGACGAGATGCTCTGGTCGGCGCGCAGGCCGCCGTTCAGCCGTCCCGAATCCTGCCGGGGGAAGAAGCCCTTGGGCACGGCGGCGTAGAGGTAGACGTTGAGCCCGATCACCGCGACCAGGATCAGCAGGATCAGCGGCTTGGCCGACAACGCCCAGTCCAGGCTCGCGCGATAGGCGCCCAGCAACCGGTCGAAGCCGGCCTCGAACGCGCGCGCCAGGCGGCCGGGGCGCCGGTCGGGGTCGGGCTCGCGGAGCAGGTAGGCGCACATCATCGGCGTCGTCGTCAGCGAGACCAGCAGCGAAATCAGCACCGCCGCCGACAGCGTCACCGCGAACTCCCGGAACAGGCGGCCGACCTGCCCGCCCATGAACAGCAGGGGGATGAACACGGCCACCAGGCTGACGCTGATGGACAGCACCGTGAAGCCCACCTCGCGCGCGCCCAGGATCGCGGCCTCGAAGCGGTCCATCCCGGCCTCGATGTGCCGGCTGGTGTTCTCCAGCACCACGATGGCGTCGTCGACGACGAAGCCCGCGGCGACGGTGAGCGCCATCAGGCTGAGGTTGTTGAGGCTGAAGCCCAGCAGGTACATCGCCCCGAAGGTGGCCAGCAGGGAGACGATGGTGGCCACCGCCGGGATCACGGTGGCGCGCGCGCTGCGCAGGAAGGCGCTGACCACCAGCACCACCAGCACGATGGCGATCAGCAGCGTCACCTCGATCTCGTGCAGGGAGGCGCGGATGCTGGAGGTGGCGTCGGATGCGACCTGCAGCTTCACGTCGGCCGGAAGCTGGGCGGCCAGCGCCGGCAGGGTCGCGCGGACGCTGTCGACCGTCTGGATGACGTTGGCGCCGGGCTGCTGGGTGACCAGGACGATGATCGCCGGCTTGCCGTTGAAGAGGCCGATGGTGCGGGTGTCGGCCACGCTGTCGACGACGTCGGCCACGTCGCGCAGGCGCACCGCCGCCCCGTCGCGGAAGGCCACGATCACATTGCGGTAGTCGGCCGCCTTGCGCCCGCCGGTGCTGGTGTAGATCTGGAAACGCCGGCCGGCGTCCTCGACCGTGCCCTTGGGCCGGTTGGCGTTGGCCGACTCGATGGCCGCGCGCACGTCCTCCAGGCTGACGCCGTATCGGTTGAGGGAGAAGGGCGCGATCTCCACCCGCACGGCCGGCTGCGAGCCGCCGCCGATCTCGACCTCGCCGACGCCCTGAACCTGCGACAGGCGCTGCTGCACGATGTTGTTCACCGCGTCGTAGATCTGGCCCGGCGTCTTGGTGTCGGAGGTCAGCGCCACGATGATCACCGGCTGGTCGGCCGGGTTGCGCTTGCGGTAGGTCGGGTTGCTGCGCAGGCTGGCGGGCAGGTCGACGCGCGAGGCGTTGATCGCCGCCTGGACCTCGCGCGCGGCGCTGTCGATCTTCTTGTTCAGCTCGAATTGCAGGCTGATCCGCGCCGAGCCGGACGAACTGGACGAGGTGATCTCGTTGATGCCCGAGATGGTTCCCAGGCGCCGTTCCAGCGGCGTCGCGACGCTGGAGGCCATGGTGTCGGGGCTGGCGCCCGGCAGGCTGGCCGAGACCGATATCGCCGGATAGTCGACCTGGGGCAGCGGGGCGACCGGCAGGACGAAGAAGCCCGCCACGCCGGCCAGCGCCAGGCCGATCGTCAGCAGGACGGTGGCGATCGGCCGGCGGATGAAGGGGGCCGACAGGTTCACGCCGCAGGCTCCGGCCGGCCTTCGCCGGCGTCTTCCTCGGGGGCCTTGGCCCTGCGCGGGACCAGGCGGTCGAACGCCAGGTAGACCACCGGCGTTGTGAAGACGGTCAGCAGCTGGCTGACGATCAGCCCGCCGAAGATCGCCAGGCCCAGCGGCCGGCGGATCTCGGCGCCTTCGCCCATCCCCAGCATCAGCGGAACCGCGGCGAACAGCGCCGCCATGGTGGTCATCAGGATCGGCCGGAACCGCAGCAGCGCCGCCTGGCGGATGGCCTCGCGCGGGCTCTTGCCCTGGGTCCGCTCCGCGTCGAGGGCGAAGTCGATCATCATGATGGCGTTCTTCTTCACGATGCCGATCAGCAGGATGATGCCGATGATCCCGATCACGCCGAGGTCGTTGCCGGTGAGCAGCAGCGCCAGCAATGCGCCGACGCCGGCCGAGGGCAGGGTCGAGAGGATGGTGAGCGGGTGGATGTAGCTCTCGTAGAGTACGCCCAGCACGATGTAGACGCAGACCACGGCGGCCAGGATCAGCCAGAGCTGATTGCTCAGCGACCGTTCATAGGCGCCGGCGGCGCCCAGGAAGGTGATCGAGACGCCGCTCGGCTGGCCGATCCGCTCGGCGGTCTTGCGCACCTCGTTCACCGCCGCGCCGAGCGAGACGCCGGGCCGGGCGTCGAAGCCGACGGTGGCGGCCGGGAACTGGGCCACATGGCGGATCTGCAGGGGCGCGGCCTGCTCGCGGATGGTGGCGACGGCCGATAGCGGCGTCGCCCCGCCGGCGGCCTGAAGCTGGACGTCGCCCAGGTCGGACGGGCGCGCGGCGTTGGCCTGGGCCTCGAGGATCACCCGATACTGGTTCGTCTCGGTGAAGATCGTCGAGATGATCCGCTGGCCGAAGGCGGAATAGAGCGCGTCGTCTATGGTCGAGGGGGTGATGGAGAGGCGCGCGGCGGTGTCGCGGTCGATGTCGATATAGGCCGCCAGGCCGGTGTCCTGGGCGCCGGAGACGACGTTGCGGACCTTGCGGCTGTCGGCCAGGGCGGCGGCCAGTTTGTCGGCCCAGGCGTCGACGACACCGGTGTCTGCGCCTTCCACCGAGACGCGCAGCTGGGTCGGGCCGGTTTCGGCGTCGACGGTCAGGTCCTGGGTCGGCTGGAGGTACAGATCCATCCCCGCCACCTTGGCGGCGCGGTCCTTCAGCCGCTGCATCAGGCGCTCCTGCGAGCCGTGATGGGGCTTGAGGTTGATCAGCAGCTGGCCGGTGTGGAGCATGGCGTTGGTGGCCGCATCGACGCCGACGACGGAGCTGACGCTGGCCACCTCCGGGTCTTCCAGGACGGCTTCGGTCACCGCCTTCTGCAGGTCCACCATCCGCGCGTAGGACACCGTCTGGCTGGCCTCCGTGCGGCCCTGGAGCTGCCCGGTGTCCTGGATCGGAAACAGGCCCTTGGGGATCACCAGGTAGAGGACGACGGTCAGCAGGAAGGTGATCACCGCCACCACCAGGGTCGGGCCCTGCCGGTCCAGCACCCAGTCCAGCCCGCGTTCGTAGCGGCCGATCACCGTGTCGAAGACCTGCTGCGAACGGGCGGCGAGGCCGCGCCCGCGGGGCGGTTCCTCCTTCTTCAGCCAGCGCGCCGCCATCATCGGCGTCAGGGTGAGCGAGACCACCGCCGAGATCAGGATGGTGATCGCCAGGGTCACGGCGAACTCGCGGAACAGCCGCCCCACCACGTCGCCCATGAACAGCAGCGGGATCAGCACTGCGATCAGCGACACCGTGAGCGATATGATCGTGAAGCCGATCTCGCGCGCGCCCTTCAGCGCCGCGTCGAAGGGAGGATCGCCGTCCTCGATATGGCGCTGGATGTTCTCGATCATGACGATGGCGTCGTCGACCACGAAGCCGGTGGCGATGGTCAGGGCCATCAGGCTGAGGTTGTTGAGCGAGAAGCCCAGCAGATAGGTGATCCCGCAGGCGCCGATCAGCGAGATCGGCACCGCCAGGGCCGCGATCGCCGTGGCGCGCAGGCTGTGCAGGAAGAGGAAGATCACCAGCACCACCAGCACCACCGCCAGCACCAGTTCGACCTCCACGTCGTGGACCGAGGCGCGGATGCCGGTGGTGCGGTCGCTCAGCACGCTCACCTTCAGCTGCGGCGGCAGGCCGGCGGTGAGGTCCGGAAGCTGGGCCTTGATGGCGTCGACGGTCTTGATGACGTTGGCGCCGGGCTGGCGCTGGACGTTCAGGATGATGGCCGGGGTGTGGTTGGCCCAGGCGCCCAGCCGGGAATTCTCGGCGCCGTTCACCACCTGGGCGACGTCGGAGAGGCGGACCTGGCCGCCGTTGCGGGTGGCGACGATCAGGTTCTTGTAGTCGTCGACGGTCAGGAGTTGGTCATTGGCGTTGATCGCGTAGGTGCGGGCCGGGCCGTCGAAGCTTCCCTTGGCGCTGTTGGCGTTGGCCGCGCTGATGGCGCTGCTGACCGTATTGAGGGTGAGGCCGTAGGACGCCAGCGCTCGGGTGTTCACCTGGACGCGAACCGCCGGCCGCTGGCCCCCGCCGAGCGTGACGAGGCCGACGCCCTCCACCTGACTGATCTTCTGGGCGAGCCGGGTGTTGACCAGGTTCTGCACCTCGGTCAGCGGCAGGATGTCGGAGGTGACGGCGAGCGTCAGCACCGGGGCGTCGGCGGGGTTCACCTTGGCGTAGACCGGGGGCGCGGGCAGGTCGGCGGGCAGCAGGTTGCCGCCGGCGTTGATCGCGGCCTGCACCTCCTGTTCGGCCACATCGAGGCTTTCGCCGAGGTTGAACTGCAGCGTCACCACCGAGGCGCCGGCGGAGCTGACGGAGCTCATGCGGTCCAGGCCCGACATCTGGCCGAACTGCCGTTCCAGCGGCGCCGTCACCGTCTGGGCCATCACCTCCGGGCTGGCGCCCGGATAGGTCGTCTGAACCTGGATGGTGGGGTAATCGACCTGCGGCAGGGCCGAGAGCGGCAGCAGCCGGAAGCCGACGAGCCCCCCAAGCACGATCGCCACCATAAGCAGGGCGGTCGCCACGGGGCGCATGATGAAGGGGCGGGAAGGATTCATGTCGGCGCCGCGGCGCTAACCGCCGGCCGGCCGGCGGCGTGGCGCCTTGGCCAGCGCCGCCTTGCAGGTCGGGGCCAGCTTGTCCTGGTTCTCCCGCAGGCACATCATCGCTTCGCGGCCGGACTTGCCGGCGCAATTGGCCTTGATGTCGGCGGCGCAGGCCTTCAGCAGCGCCCGACGCGCGGCTGAGCGCCCGCCGCCGCCCTGGGCGCCGCCGCCCGCCATCGGCCGATCCCCGGGAAGCTGGACGCTGCCGCCGTCCTCAAGACGGTCGCCCCCCTCGGTGATCACCCGCTCGCCGGCCTGGAGACCCTGGGTGATGGTGACGGCATTCGCCGTGGCCGGCCCGCGGACGACCTTGCGCAGGCTCACCGTCTTGTCGTCGTTCAGCTTCCAGACGAAGTCGCCATCCGCGCCGGTGCGCACCGCGGTCACCGGGACAGCCACCACCCCGGTCAGGGTCTGCAGCGCGATCCGCACATTGACGAACTGGTTGGGGAACAGCGCGCCGCGCGTATTGGCGAAGCGGGCCTTGGCGCGGATGGTGCCGGTGGTGGTGTCGACCTGATTGTCGAGGGTGGTGAACGTCCCCTGGTCCAGGACGGTCGTCTTGGTGCGGTCGAAGGCTGTGACCGCCAGAACCCCGCGGGCGGCCTGGGCCTCGATGTTGGGCGCGGCGTCCTGGGGGACGGTGAACTCCACGTCGATGGGGTTGACCTGGGTGATCACCACCAGGCCGCCGGCCATGCCGGTGGTGACATAGTTGCCGACGTCGACGACGCGCAGGCCGACCCGGCCGCTGATCGGGGCGCTGACCCGGCTATGGCCCAGGTTGATGCGCGCCGTGCCGACGGCCGCGCGGTCGGTGACGACCGTGCCTTCCAGCTGGCGCACCAGGGCGGCCTGGGTGTCGACGTCCTGGCGGGCGATGGAGTCCTGCGCCAGCAGCGTGCGCTGGCGTTCCAGCAGCAGGCGGGCGTTGGCGAGCTGGGCCTCGTCGCGCGTCTGGGCGCCCTGGGCCTGCATCAGGGCCATCTCCAGAGGGCGCGGGTCGATCACCGCCAGCACCTGGCCCTTCTGGACGGTCTGGCCTTCCCGGAACAGCACCTGGGTGATCACGCCGGCCACCTGCGGGCTGACGGTCACCGTCGCCGCCGGCGTCACCGTGCCCAGCGCGTCCAGGGTGATGGGGACATCGGTGCGCGCAGCGGTCGCCACGCCGACGGTCGTGGCTGGCCGCCCGCCCCGCCGGCCGTCGCCGCCCTTGTCGCCGTTCGCCAGCGAGATCGCGAACCAGACGGCCGCAGCCAGCGCCGCCAGCGCGAGAAGAACGATGATTATCCGCCGGGCCCGGGGACGCCTTGCGCGGTCGGCCATCATCTCTCCTCAGATCCGTCGATGCGCCGATACGAGCTCGGCTTTCCTAGGGGGCCATGCTGAAACGCACGGCCCAGCTTGGCGATCCATAAACATGAAGCCTGAACGCGTCTGGGCGATTACAGCCGTGTTGCGCCGGTTGCCGCGGCCGTAACATCTTCCCCCGCCATTGAATTCGCTGGCGCGACCGGGCGCGGAAGCCCCGCGTAGCGCGCCTCTGGTGCAACGTTCGTCATCGAAACGCATCTGTGGCATGCATCTGTGCAGGCAAGTCTTGACCGACGCTCGCCTTGCGTCTTTCAACAACGCCTTATGATCGGAGCGCCGCGTGGATATCGATAAGCCCAACCATCTCGAACAGACCGCCGATATTGTCGCGGCTTATCTGGCCAATCATTCGGCGTCCCCTGAGTCGATCCCGGATCTGATCCGTGCGGTGCACGCCGCCATCGGTCAACTCGGGGAGCCGTCAGCGCCGTTGCCGACCGCGACGCCGGCGCTGACGTCGGCGCAAATCCGCAAGAGCATCACGCCGGACTACCTGGTCTCGTTCGAAGACGGCAAGAATTACAAGACGCTGCGGCGTCATCTCGGCGTCCATGGCCTTCAGCCCGAGACCTACCGCGCAAAATGGGGCCTGCCGGCTGACTATCCGATGGTCGCGCCGAACTATGCGGCCCAACGCTCGAAGCTCGCCAAGAAGATGGGGCTGGGCGTGAACAGGTCTGCGGTCGCCGCGGCCCCCGCAATCGTCGAGGCTCCGCCCGCGCCGCCGACGCCGCCCGCCAAGCGGAAAACCCTGAGTCTCTGGGGTAAGAAATGATGCGCGGCGACTGCGCGTCGCGCCGTCGCCCTGTTCGGCCCTAGCCATCGAAACGCGGGACGTTAAACTGTGGCGGCTTGTTTCACTGGATGGTCTCTATGCCGAGCGGCGTCGTAAAGTTCTTCAACGAAGCAAAGGGCTTCGGTTTCATTTCCCCTGACGATGGTTCCAACGACGTGTTCGTGCACATCTCCGCCGTCGAACGCTCCGGCCTTGGCGCCTTGAGCGATGGCGACGCCGTCACCTTCGAACTGGAGCAGGATCGCCGATCGGGCAAGCTCGCCGCGGTCGACCTGGTTGTGACCGGGCGATCGGCGGGCGGCGGCGGTCCCGGCCCGTCGCGGTTCGGCGGCGCCCGGCCCGAGCGCGGCGGCTTTCCCGCGCGCGGCGGCGGCGGGGCCGCGGCGCGGCAGTCGCTGGGCGCAGGGTCTGGCGTCGTCAAGTGGTTCAATCCGACGAAGGGCTTCGGCTTCATCCAGCCTGACGGCGGCGGCGAGGATGTCTTTGTCCATATCTCGGCGGTGGAACGCGCCGGGCTGAACGGCCTGCAGGAGGGGGAACGGATCTCCTACGAGCTGGAACGCGATCAGCGATCGGGCAAGTCGGCGGCCGCGAACCTGCGTATCGATCGATAGCAGGCGCCGGCGCATGGCTGGCGCCGGAGCCTAGTTCACACGAGCGTCGCCTTGCCGTCGCGCGAGCGTCAATCGCTCAAGCTATCCCGGTCTCGAAGGGCGCCCGTCTCCACGCCCGACTCGCGGCGAGCATCATATGTCCATCAATCGACGCCGCGCCCTCGGGCTGATCGGTCTCGCCGCCGCGCCATCGGCGGTTTCGGCCAGGCCCGCCGCCGGCGCTGGCGCCTTCAGCCATGGCGTCGCCAGCGGCGATCCGCTGGCCGACCGGGTCATCCTGTGGACGCGCGTAACCCCGGCGGCGCCGGCGGCGGGACCGTTGAGCGTCAGGTGGCGGATCGCCACGGACGCCGCCTTCGCGAGCATCACCGCCGAAGGCCTCGCTGTCGCCGACGCCGGCCGGGACTATACGGTCAAGGTCGACGCCGGGGGCCTGCGGCCCGGGCGCGACTATTTCTATCAGTTCGCCGTCGGCGAGACGAAATCCCCGGTCGGGCGGACCCGTACTTTGGACTCAGGCGCCGTTCACGACGTGGTCCTGGCCTTCGTGACCTGTTCCCTCTATCCTGCCGGATACTTCAACGCCTATCACCACATCGCCGGGCTCGAGCGCGTGGACACCATCGTCCATCTCGGCGACTACCTCTATGAATACGGCGCGGCCGAGGGCGACTACGGCATGGAGGCGGGCCGCCGGCTGGGCCGCCTGCCCGAGCCGCCGCACGAGATGGTGTCGCTCGCCGACTACCGGACCCGTCACGCCCTCTACAAGCGCGACGCCGATCTGCAGGCGGCCCATGCGCGCGCGCCCTGGATCTGCGTCTGGGACGATCACGAGGTCGCCAACGACACCTGGACCGGTGGAGCAGAGAACCATCAGCCTGCGTCGGAAGGGCCCTGGCTCGATCGCGAGGCCAATGCGCTTCGCGCCTATTACGAGTGGATGCCGATCCGCGAGCCCCAGCCGGGGCGGGCGTTCGAGGCGATCAATCGCAGCTTCCAGTTCGGCGATCTCGCCACGCTGATCATGGTCGAGTCGCGGCTGGTGGCGAGGTCCTCGCAACTGGCCTACGAGCGGCCCGGCGACGTGCCGCAGGCGGTCTACGACTCGAACGATCCCGCCGTCCGGCGCCGGGTGACGGACCCCGCCGTCGTCGCCGACGCGCTGGCCGCGGCCGCGTCTGGGCGCGCACCGGCTTCCCCCTGGGTGATCGGGCCCGATCCGCAAGCCCTGGAGCGCCTCCTGGCCGATCCCGAGCGGCTCATGCTGGGCGCCCGGCAGGAACAGTGGCTGGCCGCGGAAATCGCGGCGTCGACCAGGGCGGGCCGGCCTTGGCAGGTGCTGGGCAATCAGGTGGTGATGGCCAGGACGCGGGGACCCGACCTTCGCAAGGCGATCGGCGCCGCCCGGCTGGAGGCCGTCATCGCGGCGATGCCGCCGGCCAAGGCCGCCGTCGCGGGCAAGCTCGCCGAGCTCTTCACCTACGACGTGCCCTTCGACCTCGACGGCTGGGACGGTTATCCGGCCGCGCGGGAGCGGGTCTATGACGCGTTCAAGGCCGCCGATTCCAATGTGCTGGTGGCCTCCGGCGACAGCCACGCCTTCTGGGCCAACGAGCTTCATGACGCGAGCGGCGGGTTCGTGGCGGTCGAGTTCGGCGTCAGCTCGGTCACCAGCCCGTCGCCCGGCGAGGACCTGCCGGGCGTCGATCTGGGGCAGGTGTTCGTCGAGCAGAACCCGGAAGTCCGGTTCTGCGATCAATCGGCGAAGGGCTACGTCCTGCTCACGCTCAGCCGTGAGGCGGCGACGGCGGACTATTGGTCGGTGGAAACCGCGGCGAAGCCTTACAAGGCGCAACGCCTCGCGCGCTTTCGCGTCGCGCCGGCGGCGGGCGTCGGGCCAGGGCGTCTTCAGAAGATCCAGCCGTTGGTATGACAAAGCTGACGCACGACGTTCAAGGACCCTTCGCGCAAACTTGACCCTGGTGTCACGCACCGTCGCTACGCCTCGGCCATGGCCTGGGCCTCCCCGCCCGCGGCCGCCAATGGGGGATATCCATGCGCAATCATCTGTTCGCAGGCGCCGCGTCGTGCGCGCTGCTCCTGGCGACATCCAGCGCGGCTTTCGCCGCCGAAGCTTTGGCCGAGAACACCGCGGTCGATGAAATCGTCGTCTACGGCCGTGGCCAGGCTCGCCAGGTCCAGAGCATCGAGCCGCTGGAGATCGCCACGGCGGCGCCCGGCACCAGCCCGATCAAGATCGTCGAGAAGCTGCCCGGCGTGAACTTCCAGTCGGCCGACGCCTTCGGCGCCTACGAGTGGTCGACCCGCATCTCGATCCGCGGCTTCAACCAGAACCAGCTCGGCTTCACCCTCGACGGCGTGCCGCTGGGCGACATGTCCTACGGCAACTTCAACGGCCTTCACATCAGCCGCGCGATCGCCAGCGAAGACCTGGGCGTCGTGGAGCTGGCGCAGGGCGCGGGCTCGCTGGAGACCGCATCGACCTCCAACCTGGGCGGCACGCTGAAGTTCGTCTCGCGCGATCCCTCCGATGTCTTCGGCGCCACGGTGAGCGCCACGGTCGGGTCCGACAGCATGTACCGCGTCTTTGCCCGTGTCGAGACCGGCGCCTTGCCCACCGGCGCGCGCGCCTACCTGAGCTACGCCAACCAGCAGACCGACAAGTGGAAGGGCGACGGCAAGCAGAAGCAGCAGCAGGTCGACCTGAAGATCGTCCAGCCGATCGGCGAGGCCAAGCTGACGGGTTTCGTCGACTGGTCGCAACGTCGCGAGAACGACTACCAGGACCTGTCGCTGGGGATGATCTCCCGCCTCGGCTACGACTGGGACAACATCACCGGCCAGTGGGCCAAGGCGCTCGCGGTGGCCAACGCCTTCCAGGCCAATCCCGCCGGCGACTGCACCACCAATGTCTATCCCTCGCCGATCAAGTGCGTCGACGACGCCTACTATGACGCCTCGGGCCTGCGCGACGACACGCTCTGGGGCCTGACGCTGTCTGGGCCGATCACGGCGAACTTCGAAGGGCAGGCCACCGTCTACGGCCACACCAACAAGGGCCAGGGCCTCTGGTACACGCCTTACGTCCGCTCGCCGAACGCCGGCGTCGTCGGCGCGACCACCGCCAACGCGCCGATCTCCATCCGCACGACGGAATACAACATCGACCGCACCGGCTTCACGCTCGGCGGCGTCTATACCCTCGGCGACCACGCGATCAGCGCCGGCGGCTGGTACGAGGACAACGACTTCGACCAGGCGCGGCGCTACTACGCCCTCGACCTGGCCGCGCCCCGCGGCAGCCTGAAGATGCTGAGCGGCCCCTTCGCCACCGACTGGGCCTACAGCTTCAACACCAAGACCAAGCAGGCCTATCTGCAGGACGTCTGGACGATCAACGACCAGTTCAAGGTGAACTTCGGGTTCAAGGCCCTCAACGTCAAGAACACCTCCCGCACGGTGACCGGCGCGCCGGTGATCAACGGGTCGATCACCTCGAAGGACAACTTCCTGCCGCAGGTGGGCGTCACCTATCGCCTGAACGACGACCAGGAACTCTTCGCCGGCTACACCGAAAACATGCGGGCGTTCGGCGCGGCCCACACCGGCATCTCGCCCTTCGCCACCACCCAGGCCGGGTTCGACGCCACGAAGGGTTCGCTCAAGCCGGAGACCTCCAAGACCGTCGAGGCCGGCTGGCGCTTCCACGCCGGCCCGGTCGAAGGCGTCGCCGCCGTCTACTACGTGAAGTTCGACAACCGCCTGATCGGGACGGCGGCCGGCGCCGGCATCATCGGCAATCCCACCATCCTCGCCAACGCCGGCTCGGTGACGTCCAAGGGGTTCGAGACCGTGGCCACCTGGTCGATCACGCCGGAATGGTCGCTGTTCGGCTCCTACGCCTACAACGACGCCAGCTACGACGACGACATCAAGAACGCCGCCGGCGCCGTGGTGCAGAAGATCTCCGGCAAGACCACCGTCGACACGCCCAAGCATCTCCTGAAGGCCGAGGTCGCCTACGATCACGCCGGCTGGTTCGCCAAGCTGGCGGCCCACTACACCAGCTCGCGGTTCTTCACCTACACCAACGACCAGAAGGTCCCGGCCTACACCCTGCTCGACCTGTCGGCCGGCTACCGCTTCGAAGGCGATGGGTGGTCGAAGGGCCTGGAAGTGCAGGTCAACGCGACGAACCTCACCGACAAGAAATACGTTTCGACGATCGGTTCAAACGGGTTCGGTTATGCAGGCGACAGCCAGACCCTGCTGGCCGGCGCGCCGCGGCAAGTCTTCGTGACCGTCCGCAAGGGGTTCTGACAAACCCGACACGTCAACAATTTGGGCTGCGTAGCCTTCTCCCCTTGCGGGAGAAGGCGCTCAGGCGACCTGACGCTGCTCGCGCTCGAAGATCTCGTTGATGGCCGCCAGCAGCCGTTCGATCTTGATCGGCTTTTCGACGATGCCGTCCATGCCCTGCGCCAGGTAGCTGGCGGCGTCCCAGGGATCGGCGTTCGCCGTCAGGGCCAGGATCGGCACATTGGCAGGCGCGCCCGCCAAACCCCTGATCCGGCGCGTGGCGCCAAGGCCGTCGAGCCTCGGCATCTTGATATCCATCAGCACCAGGTCAAAGCGTCCGGTCGCCACGGCGGCGACCGCCTCCTCGCCGTCGATCACGGTTTCGACGGTGCAACCGAACATGCCGCAGATCGTCTCGGCGACGAGCCGGTTCGTCGCATTGTCGTCGGCGATCAGGACGTGCAGTCCGCTCGCGGCGCCGCCGCCGAGATCCGGAAGCGTTGGGGCCTCCAGATCGGCGGGCGCCGGGACCTCGAACAGCGGGACCTCGAAACGTACGGTCGCGCCGACGGTCGTGTTTCTCATCGCCTCGATCTCGCCGCCCATCTGGTCGACCAGGCTGCGGCAGATGGAAAGGCCGAGGCCCGCGCCGCCTTCGCGCACGCCTGCCTCCGTCTGGCTGAACGGCTGGAAGATCGTCGCCAGGTTCGCTTCGGGTATGCCGACCCCGGTATCGCTGACGTGGCCTTCCAGATGGACGTAGATGTCGTCACGACGCGCGGTGATCATCACCTCCACGCCGCCGTCGGTGGTGAACTTCAGGGCGTTCCCGATGAGGTTGTTGAACACCTGCTTGATGCGCACCGCGTCGCCGAGCGCCCACTGTTCGGCGTCGCCGCGATAGTCGATCGCAAGGCTTAGCCCACGCTGCTCGGCGCGCGCCATCCATAGGGCCGAAAGGTCGTCCAGCAGGGCGGGGACGCAGAACCCCTGCTCGGCCAGTTCCAACCGGCCGGCGTCCGCGCGGGTCAGGTCGAGGGCGTCGGTGAGAAGGCGCAGCAGGGTCTGCCCCGAGTCCTGGATCGTCGAGACGTAATGCTTGAGGTCCGGCGACTTCAGTTTCCGCTGCAGGATGTCGGCTATGGCCAGCACCCCGTTCAGGGGCGTGCGGATCTCGTGGCTCATCACCGCCAGGAACTGCGACTTGGCGCTCAGCGCGCTCTGCGCTTCCAACTTGGCCTGGTTGAGCGTTTCGGCGATCTCGGTCATGGCCTTGGCATGCGCCTGGCTGGCGGCGCTGGTCGCCTGCAGCAGGCACAGCGCCGAGCCGACGCCGGCATATCGCCCGTCCTTCAGCACGATGAAGCCCTTGAGCAGCTCCGCGGGGCGCTCGACCAGGACCTCGCCGCAAAATTCACTCACCAGGGTGTCGCCGTCGGCGGTCAGCGGATCGGCGTTCATCAGCAATGAAATGGGACGCAGGGCGTAGAGCGCCCGGCCGTATTGGGCCGCCATCGCCACGAAGAAGACGTTTCGCTCGACCAATCCGACGGCGCGGCCGTCCGCGTCGACCACGGCGATCGCCAGGGTGTCGGGCTCGGCCTGAAAGCGATCATAGACGCTCTGGCCCTTCGTCTCGGGCGAGATCGGCTCGCTGGGCTGCGCCAGGTCGAACAAAGTGGTGATCATAATGAGGCCTTCGTGTCCGCTGCGCAGTTGGACCTCGGAGACCTAATGTTCGGTGAATCTATCTAAATTAGACTGATAATTGTACAGATTATACTGTCATATAACCGTTATATTTTTGTCAAAAATAGCAACGCGAGCCAAAGTAATGTCGCGGTTGGTGACGGCAGGCGTCTCTTGGCGCGCCGCATGCCCACATTCAACTCTCTACCGACAGGGCTTGCTATGAACGGTTCGGCCTGGATCGTCTGCCTGTTAGGCGCCGTGAGCCTGGGGGTGGTGACCGCGCAGGCTTATGCGCAGCCGGCGCCGTTGATCGTGGGGCATCGTGGCGCGGCCGGCGAGCGGCCGGAGCATACGGCCGCCGGCTATCGGCTGGCGATCGAGGAGGGGGCCGACTATATCGAGCCCGATCTGGTGCTGACCAAGGACGGCGTGCTGATCGCGCGCCACGAGAACGAGATCGGCGCCACCACCGACGTCGCCGGCCATCCCGAATTCGCCGCCCGCAAGACCACCAAAATCGTCGACGGCCACAGCGTGACCGGCTGGTTCAGCGAGGATTTCACCCTGGCGGAGATCAAGACGTTGCGGGCGCGCGAACGCCTGCCGCAACTCAGGCCAGGCAACACCGCCTATGACGGGCGCGACGAGGTGCTCACCTTCGCCGAGGTGATCGATCTGGCGCTCAGCGAAGGCCGCCGCGCCGGGCGGGTGGTGGGCGTCTATGCCGAACTGAAGCATCCCACCTATTTTGCCAGCCTTGGGCTGCCCATGGAGGCGCGCCTGGTCGCGGTGTTGAAGGAGAAGGGCCTGGCCGATCGCAGGGCCGCGTTCTTCTTCGAGTGTTTCGAGCCCGGCGCGTTGCAGAAGGTCAGGGCGATGATCGACGTCCGCACCATCCTGCTGATGGATTCCGAGGGCGCGCCGGCCGATTTCACGGCGGCCGGCGACAAGCGGACCTATGCAGACCTTGCGACGCCCGCCGAACTGAAGGCCGTCGCCGCCTATGCCGACGGGATCGGTCCGTCCAAGACCATGCTCATCGCCCGCGACGCCAAGGACGGCACGGCGGCGGCGACCACCCTGGTGGCCGACGCTCACGCCGCGGGCCTGTTGGTGCATCCCTTCACCTTCCGGTCGGAGAACGTCTTCCTGCCGGCCGAACTGCGCCGGGGAGATCCGCAGGCGCCCGGCTATCAGGCCGTCCAGGGCGACTGGCGCGCCGAGTACCAGATGTTCTTCGCCCTCGGCGTCGACGGCCTGTTCAGCGACTTCCCCGATGCGGCGGTGGAGGCCCGCCGGGCCTTCATGAAGGCCGCGCCGGTCGCCGCCGGGGCTTCGGGGACCTACAAGACCTATCCGCTCCCGCCGCGGATGGTGTTCGCGACGCTGTCGTCCGGCTTCTAGAGGGAAGGCGAGTGCAAATGGCTGCTTGGGGATCGCCGATCGCCCGGCGCGCGGTGGTCGCCGCGCTGGCGGCCTGTGGACCGTCGCCGCAACCCGCCAAGCCGGTCGACCCGAAGGTGCTCAACTTCTCGATCCTCTCGACCGAGAACTCCAAGAGCCAGATGAACGCCTGGGCGCCGCTGTTCGCCGACATGGAAAAGGCCACCGGCCTGAAGGTGAAGCCGTTCTTCGGCTCGAACTACACCGTGCTGATCGAGGCGATGCGTTTCAAGCAGACCGATGTCGGCTGGTTCTCGAACCTGCCGGGGCTGGAGGCCGTGCGCCGCAGCAACGGCGAGGTTTTCGCCCGCACCACCGGCGCCGACGGGGCCGACGGCTATCAGTCGCTCATCGTCGTGAAGAAGGGGCGCGGGATCACCCTGGCGCTGCTGCTGGCCTGCGACCGCTCCCTGGATTTCGGCATGGGCGACCCGAAGTCGACGTCCGGCACGCTCGCGCCGCTCACCTATCTGTTCGCGCCCAAGGGCGTCGATCCGGCCAGGTGCTTCAAGAGC
>Ga0307513_10000064_pt1 | contig 141845 bp, 133 predicted proteins | sample 15_EM_MG_FD_202174 | JGI IMG/M metagenome (GOLD analysis project Ga0307513, IMG submission 202174) | Populus trichocarpa ectomycorrhiza microbial communities from riparian zone in the Pacific Northwest, United States - 15_EM | ecosystem: Host-associated > Plants > Roots > Unclassified...
CCGTGATTTTTTCAAACGTTCAAAACGTCCTTTTTCGGAAGAACTCGTTCTTCTCTACGCGACCTGCGGAGGTATGGAGGACAGCGCCACGGACGACAACCTCTTCTGTCTGTGGCCACTAGTTCAGTGCATTGAAACGGCAGCGTCGTGGCCGGAAGACGAGTTGCCATTTGCGGACGGCTTTTTCAACGCCCACACCTACTTCCTGAAAGCTGGCGCCGGGCAGACATGTCAGGTCTTTGCCACAGACGGATCAGGCGCATCAGACGGCAAGGTTAAAGTGGCGGACTCACTGGAAGACATGTTTGGCTTGCTAATCCATCAGCCCAAGAAGCTTTTCTTGCCTGTTTGAAGCAGGAGCCATGGCACATTAAGGCCATTGAAAGATCATTGGCACTCATATGGAATCACCACTAGGCACCATCATCATCTACGCGCGAAACATGAAGAAGTCCGCCGACTTCTACGCCATGCACTTCGGGTTCATCACGACCGGCGAAGTGCGTGAAGGGCTGATCGAATTGCACGCCCCAAACGCCGGCGCCGGGATACTCATTCATCAGGCCGCCAAGTCCGTGAAGCTCGGGCAGGTCGGCGTAAAGCTGGTGTTCCATGTGAAGGACGTTGCGGCCTTCGTGGCCGAAGCAGCTGCGAGGGGACTCAAGTTCGGCGCCATCCATGAGGCCAACGGCTATTCCTTTGCCAACGCCAAGGATCCGGACAAGAATTCGGTGAGTGTTTCGAGCCGGGCGCATCGCCAGGTTCCACCTATTTGATGACCACGGCAAAAGCATGCAGATTTACACCATTCAAGTCCTGGCCTGTTTCGGGCTCGCGCTTCTCGCGCCCGTCAAAGCGCAAAACCTCTCAACTCCGTTCACCGGAACATGGTCAATCGACCTCAGGACGTCAGCCGAGAAGAAAGAAAAAGTCGAGTGCGGTACGGCGGTTTTTACTCTGACTCAGACAGGCACCAAAGTGGTCGGGGATCACTCCATGGCAACGCCCCGATGTGGGCGCATGAACGAGGGAGGCGAAGGCACCGTTAAAGGTGTTGTGATTGGCGAGACCGCTGTGCTCGCAGTGACAAGCGGACGAAACGGTCAGATCGTCCTGGGGTCGGCAAAGGTCCATGCCGGTTCCTTGCACTGGAAAGTGAGCGAGGAAATCAAGGCGGGTGAACCGGAAGGGGACTCGGGCCTGATTCTTCAGAGTGGTGTTTTGCGTAGAGAAGGCCACTAAAAATATCTCAGGTATCTGTACCAACCGCATGGAAGACGCCGTGCGTTTTGCCACCGAGCTGAAAGTCGGCACCGTCAATATGTGGAAAGTTCCCGGCTATCGGCGACATGAGAGGCACAAACCGCTATTGCACATGGCATTCCCGCCGCAGCAAGGCCAACGCGTCTTCGAACGCATGAACGGCATCGCTTTGCAACGTGGCCTGCGCCTCTTCCACAAAGTCATCCCACAAGCCGGCGTAGGCGTCCTGGTGCTGCACCGGCGCATGGTCGAGGAGGTACTGGTGAGCCAGTGCGGGATTGAAACCGGATTTGCGGATCTTGCGCAGCAGGGTCGCGGCGCTTTTCTCGGTCAGCAGGGTCTTGGGCGCGGAACCGGCGGCCACGCACAGGAACAGGGTCAACAGCGAGCCATCGTCCGCATTGCCGCCGGTCACCTTGCTCCACACAGCGGATGCCTGGCGGTCATGGTGATCGACCTCGTTCAGGCCGTCTTCCACCCAGAAATACCGGCCCATGAAGGCCGGGCTGCGGTCAAACAGCGGGCGTGGCGGCAAGGCCGGATCGAGTATTTTTGGCGCGTCGGCCATCACGGACTGCCGCACCGCCTCCACCACGTCCCACAGGTGGGCAGGCAACTTTTTCGGAACGGCGAGCGGCAGCGCAGCCGCAGTCGCAGACGGAGCGGCCCCGTGTTTTTTGCGCAAGGCGGCGATCATCTTGTCGAACGCAACCCAGTCGGGCATTTCGATGCGGCCCATCGCCAGCACCAGCAAGGCGGTGCGAATCACCGCTTCGGCATCCGCACCCGCGTCTTCGAGTTCGGCGGCGTTCATGCCCAGCTCCCCGGCAAGCCAGACGGCCGCATCCACCACATTCGCCACCTGGCTGCGCCTGGCAAGTTCGGCCTGGTAGTCGGCCAGGTTGCGCAGCGACCATTTGGCCAGCAGCGGAATGTGCTCGTCGGTAAAGCCGCCGCGTTCATTCATGCCGAAGTGGCTGATTTGCGGCATGGCGATCAAGGCCTTGAGCATGTCCGAGCCGCCCTTGGAGCGCGACAGCAGCGAGAAATCGCGCAGCGATTCGGCCGCCTGCCGGAGGTCGCCGTCGCATGAATGTTCGAGGTACAGGCTGATCAGGTTCACCATGCGATCGCGGGCTTTTTCAAGGTCCGGGCGCAAAAACTCATTGCCGAAATAACGCGCGATCTGCACCATGCCCTTGGGGCCTTCGACCCGCATGGTTTCGATTTTTTCGGCACTGATGATGCCGTGCTGCACGCCGTACTGCAGCGCCTTCTCAAAAAAGTGGCGCGTATCGTAGAGCGAGATAGCGGAAGGCGACGACATGGGCGTTTGCAAGTTCAGATCGCCGATTCCTCGTCGGACTCGCGCGCCGTCGGTGTGGCCTTGCCGCGATCGGTGTCGCCGGTCTCGACCTTGCCGTCGTCCTGCACATCGTCCTCGTCCTCCTCATCGGAAGCCGCCTTGTACGCAGTGGCCTTGGCGCGCAGCACCATCAGCATTTCAATGAACAGGTCCGGCAGTTCGTAACGCAGCAGCCAGGCGAGCTGCATCCAGTCATGGTCGGCGATCTCATCCTGCTGGACACGCGGTTTTTCGTAGGCCGAGGCCAGCAGGGCGGACTGGGACAGCATCTTGCCGTACTCGTCGGCCGCTTCAAAGCTGCCGCTGCGCGCAAAGCCCTCGACACGGCTCCACTGGTCGGAAAAGTAATCGGCGAGGGCTTCGCTGCCACCTTCCAGGTCGCCGATCGCGTTGAGAAATTCCAGCGGGTCCGCGTCGTCCCGGAAGATCACCGCATTGACCATGCCGCGCAGATGCGTGCGGGTCAAGTCTTTGTAGAGCTTTTCAATCACCACGGCGCGGGCAAACTGCGCGGGCGTGACCAGCAGGCCGACCACCGACTCCTTGGAGTTGTCGTACTCGCGAATGACGGCCAGGACGTCCTTGGGCGGCAACTGCTCCAGCACCACCATCAGCGCGGCATCACCTTCGGCGTCGGCCAGCCCGACCAGCGCCGCCTCGGCGCCGACGATGTCGCCGGCCGCAATCAGGCTTTGGGTTTTTTCGATCAGGGCGAGATGATTCGTCATCAGGTTTTTACCTTCCAGGTCATGCCTGCTTGGGGGCTTGCTTGCATCAGTCTTTGGCGTCAAAGCCCTGCTGGACCAGCCAGTCGGAACCTGCCTCGTGGCGTGCCCGGGCATCGCCGCTTTGCTCACGGTCGTCATCGCCCTCAAATATCACCAGTGGGTTGTCGCCGTTCTCGTCGCGGTCTTCGTCTTCATCGTCATCGTCATCGCCCTCCTCCGCGCTCACGATGGACGCAGCCACCGGCAGACCCGCCATGTATTCCAGCCCCGCCGTCAGCGTCAGGAATTTCTCCCCGCCGGGTGCCTGCAGAACGATGTGCGCCAGGTCCTGGGCCCAAGGCGCCAGCGCAAAACCACTCGCCAGGCTGCTCCAGGCCGGAAAGCCATCGGCATCGTGGCTGTCGTGGGTGAGCAAGTGGTCCATCGCGGCTTTTTCCGTGAAATCAAAACCCTGGTGAAACACCACCGCCACCATCTCGGGGCTGGTGTCCATCATCTGGACCAGAAAGGCCATCTCCTGGCGTTTACCCGCCAGGCGATGGTGCAACACGTCCTGCCCCTCGGAGTCGAATCGCAGGTCATCCATCTCGGACTGGTAGGCCGAGCGCAGGTCGAGGAAATAGGGAGAGATGCTCATGCTGCCGGGTTTTTCATAAAGTGTTCTTCTTTGCGTCAGCAAGGGTCACAGTAGCGGGTTGAAATAATCGGCCCAGATGACACGCGCTGTGTCTATCGGGCTGTCGAGCAGGTTGCGCCGGCGGTTGTCGTCATAGGCCTGGCGCTTGTCCGCGTCCGACAGCACCTCATAGGCCTGCTGCACCGCCCTGAAACGCTCGGGCGCCTCGAGGTCGGCATTTTTGTCCGGGTGCCAGAAGGAGGCCTTCAGGCGAAAGGCTTTTTTGACATCGGCCAGCGTTGCGGCGCTGTCCAGCCCGAGGGCGGTGTAGTGATCAGTCATGCAAAAGTGGCTGTGTCCTGGACCGCAGGCAGGGAGCTGCACGGCATGTTGAAGGCTCACGAAGTGAGGGGATACACCTGCGCGCGCGGCGGAGGGATCAAGGATTATGCCTGTCTGGGGCCATTCAGGCTGGCGGCTGGGAAATGGCCTTGTTTGGTACTTGCCGCCCGCAGGTCGGGCCGTAGTGGCCTGAGATGACGGCGCGATGTGCTACCCGCTAAGGGTGTTCCAGCGGCTCGGATAAGCAGTTTTGATGTAGTTGAGAAAGCGGAGTCCGAAAGTAGTCAGCCTATATGCATCTAGATTGGCCGGATCGATCTCAACCAGTTCTGTTCGAATCATGTACGCAATGTACTGGTCTAAGCTGTATTCAGCATTTCCCAAAAGTTGCTGATTCTTGTGGTGATATGGCGATATCTCTTGCCGAGTCATCGCTGGCGTAGCGGAGGCAAGGCGCTCCAAGACTTCCACTTGTGTTCCAAATATTGAGTTGAATGTTCTCTCGGAGTTGAGTGCTAGCACCGTACGTCCGTACTCGCTAATAGTTGGTCCCGGGTTGTTTAGAACGTAGTTAATTAGTAGGTCAACATCCGGGATGCTCTCCCTTACCCACGGTTCTATTTCAGTGTTTGGCGGAGGTCCGCCCACATGTGGGGCCGCATCGATCGGCGCAGCTTCCGCCGCTTGTTGCAGTGGGGTCTCTATAGGCGGCGGTGGCTGTGCGTTCTGCCGCTGCGCTTCGGCAATGGGCGTTGATATTGACCCACCCGGGAAGCTGGCTTTTTCGATCCGATCGATTAAGGCAGCGATGTTCTGCTTGAAATGAAGAATCAGCAGTGCTATCACCGAAACAATTGCAACCGGCCAACTTATGAAGACCTTCAAATACTCAAGAATGGTCAACCAGTCGATAAAACAGAATTCGTTAAGTGGTTTCATTGCCTCCCGCTCCCTTTTGCTCCATCTTAACGACGGTGGAGCGTCTTGGGTAGCGGAATAGGTTCCTTCTGACAGTCTGGATAAGGTGTGAGGTCGACCTGATGGGCTACCTGATAAATAAGCGACAAATAAGGGTTAACGTGACTGTGTATTGCTAACCACGTCTGCATATTCTCAATGCCGATATTGGCTAGTGGAGGATGTATGGCAAGTTTTCAATCTGGTAGTTTGGTGCAGCTCAAAAGTGGTGGGCCTGAGATGACGGTTCTTCGGGAAACTCCGACCGGAGACCTGATGTGTTCTTGGTTTCCGTCGTATACCGAGGCCCCTTTAAGTGCCGTTTTTCCCGCTGCTGCCTTAAAACCAGCAGAGGGATAACATAAACCAACCGACCGATCAGCATCTCCCGTCAGCCCGAATGACAGGGACCAGACCTTAACCCTGTCGATGAAGATTGTCATGACGAGAACTACTAAGACGCTGAATCCTTTGCCATTTCAAGACCTTGAGCCCAAGAGGTTTGAAGACTTGGTTCGGCAACTGGTTTATGACCTGCGAGTTTGGCGTCGACTAGAAGCGACCGGCCGAGCGGGAGGTGATGATGGATTCGATGTCCGCGGTTTTGAAATTGTTGCGTCTTCTGTGCAACAAGTCGCATCGGAACCGGAAATCGAGGAGGAGGAGGCGATAGGTCCGACCGATGCAGATCGACTATGGCTTATTCAATGCAAGCGAGAGAAAGCGATTTCCCCTGCCACACTAGCGATTTATCTTAATGAGATCGTATTGACGGGAGACGAGATTTTGCATGGAGTCATATTCGTCGCCGCTTGCAATTTTTCAAAGCGCAGTCGCGACGTATTCCTCGCATGGTGCCGTGAGCGAAAAATTTCAGAGGCCCATATTTGGGGTCGAGGGGAGCTGGAAGATATGCTCTTTCAGCCAAAGAATGACAATTTGCTCTTTGCTTATTTTGGAATCTCCCTCCAAATACGCAAGCGCTCCGTTGCGACTCAGCTTCGAGCTACCACTGCGATTAAACGGAAGCTAAAAAGGCACGTGTCCGGCAGCTCTGCTGAGATATTGATCCGCGATCCCGAAGCTTCCGAGTATCCCTACAGCGCGGAAAATGTTCGACCAGAGCAATGGGTTGTCTATAGACCGGAAGAAATGGGCTATGACGGCCTGAGAGTGAGTCTGGGCTGGTTTTATGCATCAGTAGACTCAGTCACAGGGGAGTGGGATGCTGCGATGCGCCTGTACCACAGCAATCCTGATACTCCTTGGGTTGTACACAACAAAGAGGAGGATCGGCTTCGAAAGATTGCCTCTGATTGGTGGAACTCCCTCCCTGAAGATCGTCGTGGTTGGCTGAAGGTGACGGGGGTCATACCTTACAAAGCAATTTTGGAAGTCGATGAAATGGGTGATGACGTGTTTGAGGGGGTACACATCTTCGCTTCGTTTAGGGCGATTCACGGCCCATTTTTGGAGGGCTACTATTTGCGCCTTGGAAACACGCGGCCCTACAGTTCTGATTGGTCCGTTGATGATTCAAAGCGAATAAATCTTGCGCCTAGGCAAGTTAGGCTTCGACAGAAAGAGAAACGCGCACAAAAGTAGTAGAAATAAACGTAGGCACTTTAGGATCCAGTAGCCTTGAAAGCCTTGCTGGACTTTAATTGGCGACTGCGTCCGTTTCCGCCATGGGGGCAGTTCCTAGTTGCCTGCTTGCACTGCCGCGTAATGCATGCGACGTAGCCCACCGCGCTCGATAAGCACGTCAAACCTATCGCCGCAGCCGCTCAACCCCACTCCGACAACCGCCCCGACACCAACCTGAACCGCCGCCCGCAACGCGAGGCCAGCGTTTCATCGTGGGTGACCAGCACAAAGGCCGTGCCGAAGTCGCGTGCCAGTTGCAGCATCAGTTCAAACACGCCGTCGGCCGTGCTGCGGTCGAGGTTGCCGGTGGGCTCATCAGCCAGCACGCAAGCCGGCTGCGTGACGAGCGCACGCGCAATCGCGACACGCTGGCGCTCGCCGCCTGAGAGTTCTGCGGGGCGATGGTGGATGCGGTCTTTGAGGCCTACGGCTGCCAGCATCGCTGTTGCGATGCGGGCGCATTCTGCGGGGAACTCGCGGCGAATCCACAGGGGCATGGCTACGTTGTCCAGCGCGCTGAACTCGGGTAGCAGGTGGTGGAACTGGTAGACGAAGCCCAAGTGCTGGTTGCGCAGGTCGCCTTGTTGTTGGGGTGACAGGGCTGAGAGGGTTTTGCCTTTCAGCTCGACCTGGCCGCTGGTGGGGGCATCCAGGCCGCCCATCAGGTGCAGCAGTGTGCTTTTGCCGGAGCCTGAGGCGCCGACGATGGCGAGGGTTTCGCCGGCGTGGACTTGCAGGTCTACGCCGTGCAACACGGTCAAATCGATCATGCCTTCGTGGAAGCGCTTGGTGAGGCCGCTGGCCTTGAGCACCACTTCGCCATTTGCATTGGCGCTTTGTAGCGTTGCGGTCATATCTTTTTTAAGTTCACTCATAGCGCAGGGCCTCCGCGGGGTTGACGCGGCTGGCTCGCCAGCTGGGGTAGATGGTGGCGAGGAAGGCCAGCACTAAAGAGATGACGGCGATGGGCATGATGTCGGCGTATTGCGGCTCGCTGGGCATGCGGCTGATGAGGTAAATGTCTTTGGGCAAGAAGCTGGCGTTGAGTGCGCGCTCAATCGCCGGCACGATGACGTCGATGTTGAAGGCGATGGCGAGACCCAGAACGAGGCCTGAGAGTGTGCCGATGACGCCGACCAGTGCGCCCTGCACCATGAAGATTTTCATGATGCTTTTGGGGCTGGCGCCCAGGGTGCGCAGGATGGCGATGTCGGCGCGCTTGTCGGTCACTGTCATGACCAGCGTGCTGACGAGGTTGAAGGCCGCGACGGCCACGATGAGCGTGAGGATGATGAACATCATGCGTTTTTCAAGCTGCACGGCGGCGAACCAGGTTTTGTTCTGGCGTGTCCAGTCGCGAATCAGCAAGTCACCGCTCAGGCTTCTGGAGAGTTCAAACGCCACTTCGCGCGCCTGGTGCAAGTCTTTGAGCTTGATGCGGATGCCGGTGGGGCCTTCGAGGCGGAAGATTTTGGCGGCGTCTTCCTGGTGCATCATGACCAGGGCCGAGTCGTATTCAAAATGGCCGGAGTCAAAAGTGCCGACCACGGTCATCTGCTTCAAGCGCGGCACCACGCCGGCCGGGGTGACCTGGCCGCTGGGGGCGATCAGGGTGACGGTGTCGCCTTCGCGCACGCCCATGGCGCGGGCCAGCTCACCGCCCAGCACCACACCAAAATTGCCGGGCACCAGCTTGGCCAGGGTGGGGGCGGACGTGGCGGCAAGATCGGTGACCTGGCCTTCGAGCGACGGGTCTATGCCGCGCACGATGGTGCCTTTCATGTCTTCACCGCGGGCCAGCAGGGCCTGCGCGGCGATGAAGGTGGCGGCGCCGACGACTTGCGGGTTGGCCTTGATTTCAGCCAGCGTTTTGGCGGGGTCTGGTAGGGCCACGCCTTGGGGCGCGAAGACCTCGATGTGCGAGATGACGCCCAGCATGCGGTCGCGCACTTCCTTCTGGAAGCCGTTCATCACGCTCAGCACGATGATGAGCGCAGCCACACCCAATGCGATGCCCAGCATGGACACGCCCGAAATAAAAGAGATAAAGCCATTGCGCCGGGTGGCGCGGCCGGCGCGGGTGTAGCGCCAGCCCAAAATCAGCTCATAAGGAATTTGCATACTCAGCCTGGTAGTCGTTGCGGGCCGCTTGCGGCCAACCCCAACGGATTCTTATAGGGGTGCGATGTGAACGCCAAATTTGAAGGCCAATTGTGGCATCCCGGACAATAGCCCTATGTCAGCCAATTCCCCCACTCCTTTCAACGGCCCGCAGCTGCTGATTCCCTTTGCGGCCAGCAGCGCAGAGGCCTGGCTGCCGACGATGAAGGCGCTGCCGGAAGGCAGCACGCGCAACCTCACCCAGTTGCTGAAGGGCATGAAGTCAGTGCGCACTGATGTGGCGGACGCCCATACGCTGTCGCCCCCGCATGAGCGCGCCTTGGCGCAGGCGCTGGGCATTGCCAGTGCCGAGACGGCCGATGGGCTGATTCCGTGGGCTGCGCAAGACGCGGCGCAGCACCTGCAAGCCCCCGCCGGCAAGGCCTGGGCGTGGATCACGCCCTGCCACTGGGCCATGGGCCGCGAGCACGCCACGCTGACGGACCCGGCCGCGCTGGGCCTGACGGAAGACGAGTCCCGCACCTTGCTGGCGGCGATGCAGCCTTACTTTGTTGATGACGGCATCACGATTCACTATGTGCCTGCGCTGGGTCCGTCGCGCTGGCTGGCTGAGGGCGAGGTGTTTCGCGGGCTGCCCACCGCCTCTCTAGATAGAGTGCTGGGCCGCAATGTGGACCCTTGGCTGCCCAAGCAGAACAAGGACGATCCCCACGCGACGGCGCGCAAGATGAAGTTGCTGCAGAACGAAATGCAGATGTTGCTGTACACCCACGCGCTGAATGACGAGCGGGCGGCGCGGCGGCAGTTGCCGGTCAATTCGTTTTGGCTGAGCGGCACGGGTGCCCTCACCCCAACCCTCGCCCAGGGAGAGAGGGAGCAAATTGCCGTGCCGCGCAGCCTGGCGCAAGCTGTGTTTACCGACGACTGGCAGGCTTATGCCCAGGCCTGGGCTGCGCTGGACGCGAGCGACATCGCGCAACTGCTGGCGCGCCAGCAGGCGGGCGAAGCCGTGCGGCTGACGCTGTGCGGCGAGCGCAGCGCCAATACCTTTGAAACGGCGCCGCAAGGATTTCTTGCCAAAACTTTAAGACTTTTCGTGCCGCAGCCCGCGTGGTACTTGCACTACCCGCTATAAAAAAGATAGTAAAACCAATATGAAAATTCAGGTACGCGATGTCCCCCCGCGCAGCGTCTGGGCGCTGCAGCAGGCCGGCATTCACCCGCTGCTGGCGCAGCTGTATGCCGCGCGCGGCGTGCACACGGCCGATGAACTGGACGACGGACTGGCCCGGCTGCTGCCGCCCACCTCGCTGCTCGGCGTGCAGCAGGCGGCGCAGCTGCTGGCTGACGCGATGGCCGCCGGCAAAAAGATCTGCGTGGTGGCCGATTACGACTGCGATGGCGCGACCGCCTGCGCCGTGGCGCTGCGCGGCCTCAAGCTGCTGGGCGCCCAACACGTCAGCTACCTGGTGCCCGACCGCGTGACCGACGGCTACGGACTGACGCCGCCGATTGCCGAGCGGGTAAAAGCCGGCGGCGCCGATGTGCTGGTGACGGTGGATAACGGCATCGCCAGCATCGACGGCGTGGCGCGTGCACGCGCGCTGGGCATGCGGGTGCTGGTGACAGACCACCACCTGCCCGCGCTGAAAGACGGCGAAGTGGTGTTGCCCGAGGCGGATGTGATCGTCAACCCGAACCAGCCGGCCTGCACGTTTGAAAGCAAATCGATTGCCGGTGTGGGCGTGATGTTTTATGTGCTGCTGGCACTACGTGCCGAACTGCGCACGCGCGGTGCTTTTGATGCGGCCAACCAGCCCAAGCTGGATGCGCTGCTGCCGCTGGTCGCGCTCGGCACCGTCGCCGACGTGGTGAAGCTGGACGCCAACAACCGCCGCCTGGTGGCGCAGGGCCTCAAGCGCATCCGCGCGGGCCACATGCCGGCGGGCGTTGCGGGCTTGTTCAAGGCGGCGGGCCGGCAGACGCCTGCGGCCACGACGTTTGACTTTGCCTTTGCACTCGGCCCGCGCATCAATGCGGCGGGGCGGCTCAGTGACATGACGCTGGGCATCGAGTGCCTGCTGACGGACGACGCCGCGCGCGCCGACGAGCTGGCGCAGATGCTGGACGGCATCAACCGCGAGCGCCGCGACATTGAGGCCGGCATGCGCGAGCAGGCGCAGCTGGCGGCCGACGCGATGATTGACGACGACGAAGAGCCGCCGCCGGCGATTGCCATCTTTGACCCGGAGTTTCACGAAGGCGTGGTCGGCATCGTGGCCTCGCGCATCAAAGACCGGCTGCACCGGCCGACCTTTGTCTTTGCCGCCAGCCAGGCTGATGGCAAAGAGCATGAGCTCAAGGGCTCGGGCCGCTCGATCCCGGGTTTTCATCTGCGTGACGCGCTGGACCTGGTGACCAAGCGCCACCCCGGCGTGCTGCTGCGTTTTGGCGGCCACGCGATGGCGGCGGGCTGCACGATTGCCGAAGAAAACTTTGAGCTCTTTGAGCAGGCGCTGCAACAAGTGGCGCATGAATGGCTGGACGCGGCCACGCTGACGCGCCGCATGGACACCGACGGCCCGTTGGCGCCTGAATACCGGCGCGCCGACCTGGTCGACACGCTGCACAAGGAAGTCTGGGGCCAGGGTTTTGCCGCGCCTACCTTTAGCGAAGAGGTGGAAGTGGTGTCGCAGCGGCTGGTGGGTGAAAAGCACCTGGCGCTCAAGCTCAAGCACCAGGGCCAGCCGGTCGACGGCATCTGGTTTGGCCATACCGAGGCCTTGCCGGCGCGGGTGAAGCTGGCCTTTCGGCTGGATGCGGATGAGTGGCAGGGGGTGAAGCGGGTGCGGTTTCTGGTTGAGGGTGCCGAGCTCTGAGGATTGTTGGTCAAAATGGGCTCTAGCCCATACACTGCCTTGTCCACCAGCTATTTAATTAATAGCAAAATGGGCTTCTGACGTTCACGAAACGCTCACTGCGGGTGCCACAAATCTTTACTCCAATTGAGATCAATTCTCATTTAAGATGGTCTCTGCCCTCCTCCCGGAGGCGACTTCGAGCTTCTGGAGCCCCGACATGCAAGCACCCATCACCCTGCCCGGCCTGGACCGTGAACACCGCGCCCTGCTCGCCCAATATGGCGAGATCCAGAAGCGCTGCAGCGCCGTGATTGCGGCGCAGGCCACGGAAATCGCGCGCCTGCAGTCGCAGGCCGTGCGGCTGCGCGCGGCGGCGATGCTGCGCGAAACCGCGCTGGCTTGGGAGCGTGAAGACCGGCTGGCAATGGAGGCCGCCATTCCCGGCCTGCCCAAACGGCTGACGCTGGCGCGCCGGGTCGAGTGGCTGGTAGGCCGTGTGCATGATTTGCAAAGCGCGATGCGCGAGCGGCTCGGACGGCCAAAACCCGTAGCGGCTGCGGCGGCAGCAGAAACCCTGTCAGCAGCGGTGATGGCTGCCGACCTCACGCCCGGCCTGCATGAAAAATCGGTGCTGTGCGTGGGCGATCAAGGCGCCGGCACCACCGTGGCCCAGCGCGTCATTGAGATGGCGGGCGGGCACTTCATGCACCACGCGGGCGACGACTTGCCGGGCGGCGCCGCGCTGGAGGCGAGCCTGGTGGCCGCCGACCTGGTGATCTGCCAGACCGGCTGCGTGAGCCACGACGCCTACTGGCGTGTGCAGGACCACTGCCGGCGCACCGGCAAGCAATGCGTGCTGGTCGGCCAGCCGCAGGCGATGCAGTTTGTGCGCAGCCGTCAGGTTACGGCCGAAAGTATCACGTCAAAACCGGCTCCAGCCCAATAAACATCTTGGCTGGTAGCTCCTGATTTGATAGCAGTAGCTCTTAGCGTCACTGCAATTCAAATTCACCGCCAGCCGCAATCGCACGCTGGTAGGCAGGCCTGACGTGGATGCGCGCCAGGAAATCCATCAGCCTGGGCCGGCTCTCGTTAAGCCCTCCGCGCGCGGCGGCGGCTTCGAGCGGAAAGCTCATCTGGATGTCGGCGCCGCTGAAGCTGTCGCCGGCAAACCAGCCGCTTTGGCCCAGCGACATTTCCAGGTAATCCAGGTGCTGGCGCAGTTGCGGCTCGATAAAGGTCTTCTTGACCTTGCCGGCGATGCCGCGAGCAATCGGCTTGACGAAAAACGGCATGGGCGAATTCTCAACCTTGTCGAACACCAGCTTGAGCAAAAGCGGCGGCATGGCCGAGCCTTCGGCGTAATGCATCCAGTAGGTGTAGCGCAGGTGGGCCGGCGTGCCGGCCTCGGGCGCCAGGCGGCCGGCGCCGTAGCGCGCGACCAAGTATTCAATGATGGCGCCCGACTCGGCCAGCGTGAGATCGCCGTCGGTGATCACCGGCGACTTGCCCAGCGGATGCACCGCGCGCAGCGAGGGCGGCGCCAGCATGGTTTTGGCATCGCGCTGGTAGCGCTGGATTTCGTAGGGCAGGCCGAGTTCTTCCATCAGCCAGAGGATGCGTTGCGAGCGGGAATTGTTGAGGTGGTGCAGGGTGATCAAGGTCGGCTCCAAAAGGCTAAGCATCGAATAGTAGGTCAACCCAGGCCCTGTTAAAGGCACTATCGAGACAGGGTATGTGAGCGCGCACTGCAGGTTTGGGTCATAGAGCCTAAAATGGGTTTGTGACCCCGAAAAACATCCTGAATGCCGATCTGCACTGCCACTCCGTGGTGTCAGACGGCACGCTGACACCGGAGGCGCTGGCCGAACGGGCCAAAGCCAACGGGGTCGAACTTTGGGCCCTGACCGACCACGACGAGATCGGCGGCCAGCACCGCGCCGCCGCCGCCGCCAAGGCGCAGGGCATGCACTACCTCACCGGCACCGAAGTCTCTGTCACCTTTGCCGGGCAAACCGTGCACATCGTGGGCCTGGGCTTTGACGCCGACAACCCCGACATGCAGCAAGGCCTGCGCAATACGCGCGGCGGCCGCGAGCAGCGCGCCATGGAAATGTCGGACTCACTGGCCAAGGTCGGCATCATGGGCGCTTATGAAGGCGCGCTGAAGTTCGTCGGCAACCCGGAGTTGATTTCGCGCACGCACTTTGCGCGCTTTCTGGTTGAGTCGGGTGTGTGCCGCGAAACGCCCGAAGTCTTTCGCAAATACCTCACTGAAGGCAAGCCCGGCTATGTGCCGCACCGCTGGGCCAACCTGCGCGACGCGGTGACCTGGATCACCCAGGCCCAGGGCGTCGCGGTGATTGCCCACCCGGGCCGCTACAAGTTCACCCCCAACGAGGAATACGCCTTGTTCACCGAGTTCAAGTCCCACGGCGGACGCGGCGTGGAGGTTGTCACCGGCAGCCACACTCCGCAGGAATACATCAGGTACGCCGAAACGGCCAAAGAGTTCGGCCTGGCCGCCTCGCGCGGCAGCGACTTTCACAGCCCCGACGAAAGCCACACCGACCTGGGCACCCTGCCCTTTCTGCCCGGCGACCTGACGCCCGTGTGGGAACTGCTGGCGGACCGCATCCAGTGACGGCCGCATCGCTCAAAACCACGTCCCACGCTCCGACCGGCATTGCGCTTTTGGTGGCAGCCGTTGCCTGCTTTGCGGTGCTGGACACCACCACCAAGTTCATCTCGACTACCGTGCCGGTGCTGATGGCGCTGTGGTTTCGTTATGCCTTCCAGGCGATTGCCACCACGGTGGCGGTGCTGCCTTCGCGCGGCTGGTCTTTGCTGCGCACGGCGCATCCTAAATACCAATTGCTGCGCGGGCTGCTGCTGCTGGGCACCAGCGTGTTTGCGTTCTTCAGCCTCAAGTACATGCCGGTGGGCGAGTTCACCGCCATCGTGATGATCACGCCGTTGGTGATCACGCTGCTGGCGTCGCTGTCGCTGGGCGAGAAGGTGTCGTGGCTGCGCTGGGCGCTGGTGGTGGGCGGCTTTACCGGCACGCTGATCATCATCCGGCCCAGCCGCGACGACTTCAACCTGACCATGCTGCTGCCGCTGGGCCTGGTGATCTGCAATGCCTGGTTCCAGATTCTCACCAGCCGGCTGGCGCGCACCGAAGACCCGTTCACCATGCATTTCTACACCGGCTGGGTGGGCACGCTGGCCGCCTCGCTGGCCTTGCCCTTCGTCTGGGAGTGGCTTGATTCCTGGACGCTGTGGGCCGGGCTGGGCCTGATGGGCCTCATGGGCACCGTCGGCCACTTCATGATGATCCTGGCCTACCGGCGCGCACCAGTGTCAACGCTGACGCCTTTTTTATATGCGCAGATCGGCTTTGCGATGCTGGGTGGATGGATTGTGTTTTCGCATGTGCCGGATCAGCTGTCCATGGTCGGCATGGTGATGATTGCCGTCTGCGGTGCGGCGGGCGCCTGGCTGGCGGTGCGTGAAAGCCGCGTTGCCATTGAGCCCGTCGAGTCTTGAATCTGACGCTTTGAGAAGCATCTAAGAACCATGGCCCAGTTTTTTGAAGTTCACCCCGAAAACCCGCACACCCGCTTGCTCAAGCAGGCGGTGGCGCTGCTTGAGCGCGGCGGCATCGCGGCCGTACCGACGGATTCCAGCTACGCGCTGGTCTGCCACCTGGACGACAAGGCCGCAGCCGACAGCCTGCGCCGCATCCGCGGGGTGGACGACAAGCACCACCTGACGCTGCTGTGCCGCGACCTGAGCGAACTGGCCAACTACGCGCGGGTGGACAACAAGCAGTTCCGGCTGCTCAAGGCTGCAACGCCAGGGCCCTACACCTTCATCCTCGAAGCCAGCAAAGAAGTGCCGCGCCGCGTGAGCCACCCTTCGCGCAAGACCATAGGCCTGCGCGTGCCTGAGCACAAGGTGCTGCAGGCGCTGCTGGAACTGCATGGCGCGCCGCTGCTGGCCACCACGCTGATCCCGCGCGGCGGCACCGAGCCGCTGAATGACGCGCACGACATCCGCGAATTGCTGGAGCATGAACTGGCCGCCGTGATCGACGCCGGCGCCTGCCACCAGGAACCGACCACGGTGATCGACCTGACGGCCATGGGCGAGGGCGGCGAGCCTGTGGTGGTGCGGCAAGGCCGGGGTGAGCTGGCGGCGCTGGGCCTGTGACCAGGCCGTTTATCAGGCCTGTTGACACGTCTGAGACAATTCCCACATGGATATCGCCAACCTGATTCAAACTGTTGCCATCTACGCGTTGCCGGTGGTCTTTGCCATCACCGTGCATGAAGCCGCGCACGGCTATGTGGCCCGCTACTTCGGCGACAACACCGCCTGGATGCTGGGCCGTGTGACGCTCAACCCGATCAGTCATATTGACCCGGTCGGCACCATCCTCATGCCCTTGCTGCTTTACGTGGCAACCTCGGGCACCTTCCTGTTCGGCTACGCCAAGCCTGTGCCGGTTCAATTCGGCAACCTGCGCAACCCCAAGCGCGACATGATCTGGGTGGCACTGGCGGGCCCGGCTTCAAACCTGATCCAGGCGCTGTTGTGGGGCGTCCTGTTTTACTTGCTGCAGGGCGCGGAGCTCACCGAGCCCTTCTTCATCAAGATGTGCCAAGCCGGCATTCTGGTCAACGTGGTGATGTTTGTCTTCAACCTGTTTCCGCTGCCGCCGCTCGACGGCGGCCGCATCCTGGTGGGCCTGTTGCCCTACAAGCAGGCCGTGCTGGTCTCGCGCATCGAGCCCTGGGGATTTTTTATCGTGATGGCGCTGGTCATCGGGCAGGTGATCAGCAATTTCTGGATGCGCCCGCTGATGAGCGTGACCTATACCTTTATCCAAACCGTTTTGACGCCGCTGGCGATGCTGGTGAAATGATGACTCAAAATTCCAAAAAAACAGGCACCACCACCCGCTTCCTCACCGGCATCACCACCACCGGCACGCCACATCTGGGCAACTATGTCGGCTCGATCCGGCCGTCGGTGCAGGCCAGCTTTCGCAGCGATGTGCTGAGCTTTTACTTCCTGGCTGATTACCACGCGCTGATCAAGTGCGACGAGCCGGCGCGCATCCAGCAATCCACGCTGGAGATCGCCGCCAGCTGGCTGGCCGCCGGGCTGGATCCGGAGCGCGTGACCTTCTACCGCCAGTCGGACATCCCCGAGATCCCGGAGCTCACCTGGCTGCTGACCTGCGTGACGGGCAAGGGCGTACTCAACCGCGCGCATGCCTACAAGGCCTCGGTCGACAAGAACGAAGCTGCCGGCAACGACCCGGATGCCGACGTCACCGCCGGGCTCTTCATGTACCCGGTGCTGATGGGCGCGGACATCCTGATGTTCAAGACGCACAAGGTGCCGGTGGGGCGCGACCAGATCCAGCACATCGAGATGGCGCGCGACATGGCCCAGCGCTACAACCACCTTTACGGCGAGCACCTGGTGCTGCCCGAGGCAGTGATTGAGGAGTCTGTTGCGCTGCTGCCCGGCCTGGACGGCCGCAAGATGAGCAAGAGCTACGACAACACGATCCCGCTGTTCATACCGCGCGAGCAGATGCGCAAGCTGATCGCCGGTATCGTGACCGACTCGCGCGCGCCGGGCGAACCCAAAGAAGTTGAAGGCTCGGCGCTGTTCCAGATCTACCAGGCTTTTGCCAGCGCCGAAGAAACTGCCGCATTGCGCAAGGCTTACGCCGAAGGCATCGCCTGGGGCGATGCCAAGCAGCTGCTGTTTGAGCGCATAGACCGCGAAGTCGCGCCCATGCGCGAGCGCTACCACGCGCTGATGGCCGACCCGGCAAAGATCGAGGTGATCCTGCAGGCGGGCGCGCAAAAGGCCCGCGCAGAGGCTACGCCCTTCATGGCCGAGCTGCGGCACGCGGTCGGCTTGCGCAACCTGGGCGCCCGCCCGGCCGCACCCGGGAAAGCCAAGGCGGCCAAAAGCGCCGCGCCGGCCTTCAAGCAATACCGCGAAAAAGACGGCCAGTTTTACTTCAAGCTGCAGGACGCCGACGCCCGCGTGCTGCTGCAAAGCCAGGGCTTCGAGTCGCCCCGGGATGCCGCGCAGATGATTGCCATTTTGCAAAAGAACGGCTTACAAGTACTGGATTCTTTGCAAACAAAGGTTCAAATTTTGCCGGGTATTGAGGCCGAGGAAGTGGCTGTGGCGTTGCGGTTTTTTGCCGACGCCGCCGCCTGAAGGCCTGTTGTTTTTTTTGATCAGCATTCTGAAAAAATACCGCAATTCCAAGTTTATTAATGCCCTAAAGTTGACACAGACCAGTTATGCTCGATGGCTAATCCGAACAATACTTCAGACGTCAATTAATGAGTATTTTTGTTATAGATGATCATCCGCTGATGCGGGAAGCGGTGGTCATGTTGATCCGCCGCCTGAGCAGCAAAGCCACTGTGACCGAACTGGACCGGTTGGCCGCCGTCATGCCGGCCGTGGAGCTGCAGGGCATACCCGAGCTCATCTGCCTGGACCTGAAACTGCCGGACACCAACGGCGTGTCGGGCGTGCGGGAACTCAAGCAGCAGTTTCCCAATGTGCCCCTGGTGGTGCTGTCGGCCGCGCCGGCCCAGGACTACGAAGACCTCTCCATCGAAGCAGGCGCCGACGCCTATATCCAGAAGTCGGCAGGCGCCACCGAGATCTCCAACGTCCTGCGCGTTTTCCTGACCGAAGACCTGGACCAGGAGCCCACCGCCCCGACGGAAAAACTGTCAAAACGGCAAAAGCAGTTGCTGGTGATGCTCGACAAGGGCATGAGCAACCGCGACATCGCCGAAGAGCTCCAGATCAGCGAGCACACGGTCAAGGTGCATTTGTGGCGCCTCTTCCGGCGCCTCAACGTCAAGAGCCGCTCCCAGGCCAGCCATTTAGCCCGAACGCAGGGCCTGCTCTAACCCCGCAAGACACGCCAAGGCGTGTCTTTGTTTTTCAGGGTATCCGGAGTTCTGTCTTCGGCTGTTTGGTATTCCGTTCCCGCTCCCGCATCCGATTGCCCCTTGTGGATGCGCCGAGGAGCGCAGGGCCAGACGGATCAGGGCTCATGCATGTCTGAGCGAAGCGAGTTTGCATGAGACCCCGGCTGGACCGAGCACCGCAGGTTGCCCGTAGCGAAGCGAAGGGACGCAGGAACCAGGGTCGCCTTTTCTTTGCTTACGTTCTTTTGGCGAAGCAAAAGAAAGTGAGTCGCATGCCGGGCGACCCCGGCCAGCAGTCCTCAGAAGAGCTAACTTGCCACCGGGCAACCCCAGGCCGGCTAAGCTTCACGACTGTCGCAGCTCAACCCAGAACACACTACCCCTCCCACTTCGGGAAGCCATACTCACCGGATGCCCCAGCGCTTCACTCAAGCGCGAAACAATCGCCAGGCCCAGCCCGAAGCCTTCTTCGGTACCCTGCAGCGGCACCCGGTAAAACTCCTGAAAAATCACCTTCTGGTGCTCTTTGGCGATGCCCACGCCGGTGTCCCATATCTCGATGCACGGCACACCGCGCCGCTTGCGCACAGCAATCAGCACGCCGCCCCGATAGGTATTGCGCAAGGCGTTTGACAACAGATTGCCGACCAGCCGCTGCAGCAGCACCGGGTCCGACCTGACTTTTTCTGAGCCGGCGCGAATCCGAAGCCGCAGATTGCGCTCGCGCGCAAAGGGTACGTACTGCGCCTCCAGGTCCTGGATCAGCCCCGCCAGATCCACCTCCTGCAACTGGACCCGCAAGGCGTCTGACTCCAGCCCGGCCAGGTCGAAGAGGGAGTTGAACAAATCACTGACCGCCTTGGTGGAGCGGACGATCTTGGGCGCGATCTGCTCCACAAATTCGGGCTCCGTCGCCAGCCAGTCGGCATACAGGGCCAGGGCATGCACCGGCTGGCGCAGGTCATGCGCGGCGCTGGCTACGAAGCGGTTCTTGATCTCCACGGCCTCCAGCGCCGCCCGGCTTGTTTCGGTCAGGGACTTGATGAGCTCGGCGTTGTCGAACTGCAGCTCGAGGTTGACGCGCTGCACTTCGTGAAAGCGCTGGCCGGAGACGAGGATGACGCTCCAGTAAATCAGCACCAGCGCCACCATGCCGTAGGTGTTGAAGGTGGAAGGCAGCCCGTGCTCGAGGATGATCTGATAGACCAGCGCGGCGATGACGCTGAGGCCCAGGCCGTTCACATAGCCCTTGAAGCAGGAGAGGGATGACGAAAAAGTGCCGACCGCAAAACCCGCCATGCCCACCAGGACGACCATGCAGAGGAACTGGTCATACACGGGCGCCTTGAGGAAATAGACAAACATCGACGCACCCCAGACCACGGCGCTGACGGGCCAGGTCCAGCTGTAGCGCGCCATGAACGCGCGCAGCGGGGGCCCGCTCACGCCGACCAGCGTGCGCTGGTAAATGTTGATGACGCGGTAGCGCGCCAGGGTCACGATCGTCGCCGCCGACGCCCACAAGGCCAGGCCCCGCGTATCGACATGGCGGTAAAGGATCAGCACGATGACCACGATGAGCACCAGCGCAGCATGCAGGGCGGGCCGGGCATAGCGCATGAAGGTGTGGGTCAGGCGCATTTCGACCCATTCCTCGCGCGACAGGTCTGGCACGTTGTGGGAAGGCCGGATCGCGGAGAGGGAATCCATGGACCGAGTTTACGTCGCAAGCCAGGGCCTGCTAACACTGTGTTTGCAAGATGCGTTGCGAGTCTAAAGGCTTTGAGCAAGGCGCAAAACGCAGGCGAGGTGAACCCCGTCAAGGCTTTGCAACGCCGCGCAAGGCCTTTTTGATCGCAACCCGGAGGGAATGAGGTGAAAACGGCGCCACTCCGCGTTGCGCTCCTAGCCCAGACGCCCGGTCTGGGCTAGGAGCGCGCCTTGATTGGCGCCGTTTTCACCCCATTCGCATTTGCAAACACAGTGTTGGCAGGCCCCAGGGCAATCCCTGATGGCGCGGGCTCATGTTGCGCGGGAGTGACGAAACCGGGTGCCTGCCGGCTTGCGATTGCGTACACTGGACCCGCTCACCTGGAGGGTGGCGCCCAGGCATGCACCGGAGACCCGGCGGGTCATCGCGGCACGAGGCGTACAGGCATAAAAATGCAGGACCACACATGCAACGCAGCGGACACGTTGAGACCGCCTCCACCCATCCGGCGCCCGGGAGCCGGCTGGCCCTGGCGGGACTGAAGAACACCCCCACGCCTGCCAGGCTGGGCCTCACCGCCTTGTTGCTGGCCTGCGTGTACGCCCTGCTGTCCACGCCGGCCGCCTATACCTCGCGCCCCGACACGCTGGCGGCCATCATCTGGCCGGCGCCGGCGGTGGCCGCCGCCTTGCTCTGGAACATGCCCTATCGCCGGTGGCCGATTTTTCTGCTGGCGGTATTTTTGGCCATGCTGTTTGTCGGCGACGCCGATCCGCTGTCGCTAGGCGCCGATGCGGCGTTTGCACTGCTCAATGTGTTCGAGGTGGCGCTTTACGCTTTTCTGGGGCGCCGGGTGGTTTGCGAGAACGGCAACATCGACACCACGGCGAAGCTGGCGCGCTTCATTGTCTTTTTGCCCCTGCTGGCCACCGCCCTGATAGCGGCACTGGGAGCCACCATCGGGATGGTGACCAAACACAGCAGCTGGACCGAGGAATGGCGCGTCATTCTGGTCGGCAACGGCCTGGCCGTTTTGGTGCTGCTGCCCGCCTTGCTGTCATGGTGCTCGGGCCAGGCCCGGGCGGCGCAATCCATCGAAAAACCCGGCACCGCGCTGGCCGCGGCGGTGCTGTGCGCCTGCCTGCTGGCCGCATCGGCGCTGGTCGCCGGTTTCCCTTCGGAGGTGCTGCGCGTTCTGCTGTCCCTGGTGCTGGTCTGGGCAGCCATTCGCGGTGGCCTGCGGGCGGCGTCGCTGGGCATTCTGGCGGCGGCGGCTGTCGGCGTCGGCATGGCGATGGCGGGTTACGGGCCCTACAGCGCGGCCTATGGCCATGACGGCACCTGGGAGCTTCAGGTGGACCTGGCAGGCCTGGCCGTGCTGTCCTTTTTTGTGGCGATTGCGGTGCACGAGCGGCAAAAGCTCAACCTCCGGCTGGAGCGGGCGCGGCGATTTGAAACCATGGGCTTCCTCACCGGCGGCATCGCGCACGACTTCAACAACATCCTGGGCGCCGTCGGCGGCTACGCCGAGCTGGCGGTAGAGCGCGAAAAAGCCGGCCTGACGGTGCAGGCGGCGCTGGAAGAAGTGACCGCCGCCGTGGGCCGGGGCAAGGACCTGACCGAGCAGATCCTGATCGCCGGCCGCCGGGGCGCGCGCACCCGCGAAGCCGCGGACTTGCGCGACCTCATCGCCGAAGCGATTGCCACCGTGCGGCCCCTTCTTCCGCCAGGCGTCGGGCTGGTGGTGCGGGTGCCGGCGGCGCCCGTGCCGGTGCTGGCGCACCGCGGCCAGCTCACCCGCGCCATCATGAACCTGCTGCGCAACGCGTCACAAGCTGCGACGGGCAAGATCGAGTTGAGCTTGAGCGCGGCGGACACGCACGCGCAAGCCTACGCAAGAGATGCCGACACGGTGGTGGGCGACGTGCTGAATGAAGAGTGCGTCTGGCTGGATGTCCTGGACGATGGCGCAGGCGTCGCGCCGCAGCATATCCACCAGCTGTTTGATCCCTTCTTTTCCTCCCGTTCCCAGCAGGGAGGCAGCAAAGGCCATGGAACGGGGCTGGGCCTGGCGATTGTCGCGGGCGTGGCGGCGGACCATGAGGGCGGCGTGGCGGTGTGGAGCGGCCATGGCCAGAAGACGCGGTTTTGCCTGACGCTGCCCCTTCTTTTGCCCGCTGAAGAAATACCGGCTTTGCCAGTTACGCCGGCAGCGCCACTGGGCAGCGGGGAAATCGCCGTGGTCATCGCGCAAGACCCCGAGGCCCGCGAACGCGCCGAAGACGCGTTGGCACTGCTCGGTTTTGAACCGGCCAGTTACGCGCCTTCCGGCATGACCGCAGCCGGGCTGCAGGAGCTGGGCAGGCATGCGGAACTGCTGGTATGGATCGTCTCGCCCGGCGCGCCGGACAGCCTGCTGGCCGGGCTGCACGAGCATGTACCTGATTTGCCGTTGATCCGCTGCGTGGCCGAGGGCGAAGAGCCGGATATCACACAGGCAGCAGGCGTGGTTACCATAGCCGGGTCGATTGACAGCACGGCACTGCGCCAGGCCGTCAAAATGGCAACCGGCCGATCCGACTCCCCGCCCGCCCAGCAAGAAGGCAACCTTACGCCATGACGCAGCCCAAACCCCAAGCCATCCTGGTCGTCGACGACGACGACGCCCTGCGCAAGCTGCTGATCGACTACCTGACCGGCCACGGCCTGAGCGTGTCTGGCGTCGGCACGGCGACCGAAGCCGTCAAGGCCGTGTCGAGCAACGCTTACAGCCTGGTCCTGCTTGACCTCAGCCTGCCTGACGGGGACGGCATAGACCTGGCCCGCAAGTGGCGCGCCGAGCAGCAGATTTCCATCATCTGCCTGACGGGCCGGCTGGAAGAAGCCGACAGGGTGATGGGGCTGGAGCTGGGCGCCGACGACTACATCACCAAGCCGTTTTCGCTGCGCGAAGTGCTGGCCCGCATACGCGCCGTGACACGCCGCGCCGGCACCGCGCCTCCCGACGCGCAGGCCGCCGCGCTGCCCCCGAACAGCAGCGTGCAGGTGCCAGTGACGCGGGGCAAGCACCCGCGCGCCTATCGCTTCGCCCTGTGGGCGCTGAACCTCAACACCCGCAGGCTGACCTCGCCTGAGGGCAAACCTGTGTCGCTGACCAACGCCGAGTTCAACTTGCTAGCCGTCTTCTTGGGCACGCCCGGACGCATCATTTCGCGCGAGCAGCTACTGGAGCGGACCCGCGCGTTTGACGACATCTACGACCGTGCCATCGACGTGCAGATCCTCAGGCTGCGCCGCAAGCTCGAGGCCGACGCCAAAAACCCCAAGCTGCTGTGCACCGAACGCGGCGTGGGCTACTTCCTCAATGCCGAAGTCGAGGCGCTGTGGGAGTAATGTGCATTCCAGAGTTTCAAGCCATTTTGGCCTCTAGCCCAATACCCGCATGTACAAGCAGCTATCAAACTAATAGCAAATAGACACTCCCATTTTCCCTGACCCTTATGACTACTGACCTGATTTCCGAACTCGGCACGCAGCCCATTCCCGGGGCGCAGCCCGTGGGCAACGAGGTGCGCGAGGAGCCCGCGTTCGAGCTTCTGGAGGCCGAACTCGCCAAGCTCTCGAGCGCGGTCAACAGCCCGAACATGGACTGGAACAAGGTCACCCAGCTGTCGGCCGAGCTGCTGGGCACCAAGGGCAAAGACTTGCTGGTGGCGTGCTACCTGACCGCAGGCCTGCTGGAAACACGGGGCCTCTACGGGCTGGCCGATGGCCTCAAGGTGGTGGGCGACCTGGTGCAGACCTATTGGGACACCCTGTACCCGCCGCTCAAGCGCATGAGGGGGCGCCGCAACGCCCTGCAATGGCTGATCGACCGCGTCCAGCAACGCGCCACCGAGACGGACTGGGCGTCGCTGCCGCCGCAGGAAGGCGAGCTGGTGGCGCAACTGAACGAGCGGGTGCGGGCCATCGACGCCGTGGTGGCCGACAAAGACAGCGAAGCCCCTTCCGTGCGGACGCTTCTGTCGCTGATAGGCACGCTGACAGTGGCCGAAGTCAAGTTGCCCGACCCGGAACCGCCGGCAGCCGCCGCAGCGGCGCCATCCGCACCGGGGGTGCCAGGTGAGGCGCCGCCTCCACCGGCCACCTTGCTGCTGGACTCGGCCAGCAACGTCGAGCGTGCGCTGGAAGACGCCTGCAGCCGCATGGGCAGCCTGGCGGAGTGGTTCCTGGCCAATGACAGCAGCAACCCCTTGTCTTACCGCCTCAATCGCACCGCCGCCTGGTCGACGCTGGAGGCCCTGCCGCCCGCCGACGCCGGGCAGACCCGGATCCCTCCGCCCATTTCACAAGTCAGCGACGCCCTGGTGCGGCTCAAAGACAGCCAGTCGGACGCGGAGCTTGTGCAGTTTGCCGAGGCCCAACTCGCCGCCTTCCCTTTCTGGCTCGACCTGAATGCCATCTGCGCCGCCGCGTTGGGACGTATGGGCAGCGGCTTTGCATCGGCCCGCCAGGAAGTCTGCAACGAAACCTCCCGCCTGCTCGCGCGCCTGCCGGGCCTGGAGCAGCTGTCGTTTGCCGGCGGCACGCCCTTTGCCGACAGCGATACGCAGGACTGGCTGGCGACGCTGGGTGTCGGCTCTTTCACCGGCTCCGGCAGGCCCGCCCCCTCCGGCCGTGAACGGGACGAGGTCACCGCGGCGATCCGCAATGCGCGTTCGCTGGCCGCCAACGACGACCTCGCGAGCGCGGCCGCCTGCCTGCAGGACCAACTGGCCCTGCACCCTTCGGCGAGGGAGCAGTTGCTGCTGCAGATCCGCCTGTGCGAACTGCTGCTGCAGCACCGTCCGGGCGCCGCGCTGAAGGCCTTTGCGCAAGCGGTGGTGGAAAGCATCGACCGGCACGAGCTCACCGTATGGGACCCGGCCATGGCCCTGGATGGCCTGCAGGTGGCCTACGGGGTGATGACGCGCGACGAGGAAGACCGGAGCGCGGCGGACGCGCTGCTCGCCCGGATCGTCACCCTCGATGCGGGCATGGCCGTCAAGCTGGTGACCTGAGCCGAGAACCGCTCTATCTTTTAGCGGGCAGGGGCGACCGATGGCGTGGCTGGCGTAGCCTGTAATTGCGCCGCAGCCAGTTCCTTGAACATGGCCTGCGTGTCTTGCGGCTTGTGGGGCGTCAGGCGCGTATCCCAGCACACACCGATCTGCTTGGGAAGCGACACTTCAATGGCCGGCACGCTGGTGGCGTTGGAGAGCTTGGCCTGGATGCCGCGCTCTTCGCGCGCGAATTGCGCATCCTGCAGGCGCTGCTTGTCCGCCGTTTTCTCTTTTTCCTGGCGCTCCAGCAGTTCAAGCTGCTGCGCCGCCTTCAGGATGGCGTCCTGGCCTTCAAAGTTGTAGCGCAGGCCGATCTGGCGCACGCCCAGCGCGTCAAGCCGGGCACGGGCCGCCGGGAATTCGTCCACGTTGAACTGGCGCGCGCCGTCCCTGAAGTCCTGCAGGAAACGCACGACGCCGCTGGAGCCCGGGTATTTCTTGGTGAGCACCACATCCTCGATCTTGATCTGCAGCGTCACCTCGCCGCACTGGCGGTCGCCCAGCGGGAAGCTGTCTGTCACGGGGAAGTTGTAGTTGTTGATGACCCGCGCGCCGGACGCGCATTGCACCGCCAGCACGGTGACAAAAGGCTTGGCCTTGGCGCCGGGGTTCACGCTGGTGGGCTGCGCGGTGATGGTCAACTGCAACGGCTGGGCCTTGATGGCGTCGACCTTTGGCTTGATATCGGCCAGCACGCGATCAATCTGCGCCAGCGCTTGCTGGGACTGCAGCTGCTCCTTCTGGCCTGTCAGCTTGTCGGTCTGGTCCTGCTGCTCGGCGCGCTGCTGCGTGACCAGTTGCTCCACGCGCTTGCCTGCCGCGTCGTTGAGCATGGGCAAAAACTGCCGCGTGAACGGCACGCTGTAGCCCATCGTCTGGACAATCGAAAACCGGTTGGCGTCACGCTGCAGGAAAGGCTTGGCAGGGCCGTCGGCAAAGGCCCAGACGGTACCCTTGGGGCCATACAGCTGGTCCATCATGGCGGTCATGTTGGTGGCGGTCTGCAGCGGCCAGTCCACCTTCGACGCCCATTCACCCTGCAAGCTGCAGGAGGCCTGCTCTTCGGTGTAGCCCAGCACGAAGCGCAAGGGCCCGCCCATGAGCTGCCAGATGATTTCGTCGTTGGGGTTGTTGTAACCCACCTGCCTGCGCAGCTGGACAAGGCTGTCGGCCGTGGATTGCAGGGCCGAGGCCTTGACGGCCGGGTCGGTCGAAAAACTGTGGAAATCCACCGCCGCCTGGTAGGCCTTGGCGGGCCCCACCACCACGTCAGTGGCCACGGCATTGAGGTCCTTGAAGAATTTTTGCAGCGTGGCCGCCGCGCCCAGATTGTTCTTGAGGGTGGTCTGGCCCTGGCCGGGCGCGCCAGCGAGGACTTCCTTCATCGCCTTACCGCCTACGTTGTTGATGGCGCCCATCACATTGAGCGCGTCGCCCGCTGCGCCTGATCGGGCCGCCTGCTTGCGCAGCTCGGCCAGCTCACGCGAGAGCAGCAGCCAGCTCGGCAACTGGGCGCTGGTCTGGTCGCTGAACTCCTCGTTGAGGCGGTCCATCACGCGGAAGTAGGGGCTTCGTGCGCTGGTGATCAGGCCCATGGCCGAGCGCCATTCGACCTCGCCGGACAGCGTGCGCTCAGTGCCCGGAAAACCCGCTGCAAACTTCTGCCAGGGCTGCAGGCGGTGCTCCTTGTACCAGGCCTCGAAGGCGCTGCGGTGCGTCAGGAACTTGGGGCCGTCGTCGATGCTTTTTTCCATCTCTACCAGGAAGGCGTCGATTTCCTTCTTGCCGGCGACGGTGAAGGCGGCAGACACCACGGGTAGTTCCTGCCCGGCCGCCAGCGTGCGGGCCTGGCTGGTGCCACCCCAGAAATCCTGCACGGTCACGGGCTTGATCAGCGGATTGCTGTCGGGCAAGCCCGCCAGCCAGGTCAGCGCGGAATCATGCAGGGCCAGCCGGTTGAACAGCTGCTGCTCAAAGCGCAGGCGCACCGGTACATAAGGGTCGGTCGGCGACGACCAGGCGATGTTGGAAATGTAGAGGTCGTTAAGCCGCGTGTACAGCTCGGGGGAGTAGCGCGAGATATGCTGGCGCTGCGGCATGGCGAGCAGTCCCTGGCGGTCGACGCCGCGCTGATGCGCCTGCAGCAGGTTGATGTAGCGGACCAGGTTGCGCATCGTGCGCGGGAACTCTTTGTTGGGATCGTTCTGCAGGATCCGCTCCGAGTCTTCCTGGTAGTTGGCGTCGGTGACCGGCAGTATGTATTTGCGGAAATTGTCGGTGAAGCTGCTTTTCAGGCGCGCTTCCAGGTCGTCGATATTGGTGCTATCCACCATCCACTGGCTTTTCCAGTTGCTGTCGCGGCGCTCGATCACGGAAATGGTTTCGCTCAGCCGTTCCAGGGTGGCCGTGTCCTCGTCCAGGTTGCCGGTGAAATTGGCGACCAGGCGGTTCTTTTCCTGCAGCAGCGACAGCGTCTGCATGTTGTCCAGGAAACCGATGGTGATGAATATCGCCGCCGCCACACTGAGCAGCACCCAGGCCAGCAAGCCGAGGTTTTGCGTGGCCGTGCGCCATGGGTTGCGCAGCGAAGCCGGCAGCGAGATGTTGCGGTCTTGCGGCAGCACCCGCCCGAAAAAATCATGCAGGAACAAGCCCGCATTGGCGTTGGCGTGCTGCGGCACGGGAGGCAGCACCTTGCCCAGCAGGCTGGAGACGGCGCCGCCCTGCTGCAGGCCGCTGCTGAAAAACAGGCCCCGCAGGAAAGGGGTTTCGAGGTAAGCGCTGTCACCGAAGCAGGCGCGCAGGAACACTTCCAGGCCGGGCTTGAGCTGGTTCAACTCATTGGGGAACAGCAGCAGTTCGGGCGCGACCGGGTTGCCGCGCGCCACCAGCACCGTGCGGAGCACCTGCAGCCGGTCATGGATATTGCTGAAGGCCTTGTCGAGGAAGAGGTTCTCACCGGGCTCGCCGGTGTCGGGCTCGGCCAGATAGCCCATGGCCTGCTCCAGCGCACTTTCGTTGAGCTGGCGGGCCCACTCTTCCATGCCGTAGAGGCGGTCGCATTGCGTGACCAGCACATAGACCGGGAAACGCTTGCCGAACAGGCGTATCAATTGCTCGATGCGCTCGCGCACCACCCGGCCCTCTTCAAGCAGGCCGTCCTTGTCCGGATGGGCCAGCCGCTCGGTGCTGATGGCCAGCACCAAGCCGTTGAGCCCTTCCTTGCCGCGGTATTTGGCCAGCAGGTCCAGGCCCAGCTCCCACTCGGCGCGGTCCTGCTCCAGGTCGGCCGCTTCCACGTAGCGGCCCGCGCAGTCGATGATCACGGCGCGGTCGAAGTACCACCAGTCGTAATTCGCCGTCTGCTCGATGCGGGCGCTCTGGCTGACTTTCTGGATGGACGAAGACAGGCGGGTACGCGTCAGCGCCGTGGTTTTGCCCGTGCCCGAACGGCCCACGATCATGTACCAGGGCAGCACATACAGCGGGTTGCCGAAGCGCTTGAGGCTGGAGGCGCGCAGCGTTGCCGCGGCTGTCTTCCACTTGCGGATCAGCACCGCGCGCGGCGACGCCTGTTTGGCCACCTTGTCCTGGCTGGCCGCCGACAGCTGGGTCATGCGGCTGCGCGAACGGTAGACCTGCACCAGCCGGATGATGAAACGCACCAGCAGATAAAGCCCCAGCACCCCGAAGAACACCGCCACGGCCGCCCACAGGGGCCAGTCCATATAGAGGGCCAGGCCCCAGCTCAGCAGTGCCAGCACCGCGAGAACCAGCAGCCACAAAAGGAATGTGCGCAGGGCCTTCATTTGATCTGCGCCATGATGGAGTTGACTGTCTGCCAGATGATCAGGTGGTAGATGCCGTAGAGCACGGCCAGCACCACCAGCGGCGCCAGCAGCACGCTGAGGGTCAACGACGAGATGCGCCAGCCCCAACGGCTCTCGCCCGGCTGCTTGCCGCCCTTGCCGCGAGCCAGGCTGGCGTAAGCCTGCGGGAATATCACCTTGCCATCGCCCTGAAGGCCCTCCCCATCGCGCACCAGTTGCGACAGGCAGGCCTGCTTGATGTCTTCCAGCGTCTTGGGATTGCGGTCATGGCCGTAGCGCCCGGCAAAGCCCATGCTGAGGCAAAAGAAGTAGACCTCGCGGACCGCAAGCTGCTGCGGGCCCATGGCCTCCAGGCGGGTAAAAAACTCCACGCCGGCGCTGGACACGTTGAAATAGCGTTTTTGCAGCAACAGGCGCTTCCATTCTTCCGCGCCCGGCCAGGCGGTCGCCAGCAGGATTTCATCGGCCCAGGCGGCCACGGCGAACATGCCGCTCAGCGTGTCGGCCTCGGCGATGCCGGCTTCCTGGGCTTTGCGGCGGGCCTCGGCCAGCAGACCGTCAAGCTGCTCCTTGACCGACGCCGCGCTTCCCGAGGGCTGGGCCTGGAAGTGGCGCACGAAGGCCATGAAAGGGATGAAACAGTCAACAAGGCGCACGTTATCTCCGCAACACAACAATTTCAGCCTTGAGGTCGGCCGGTGCATCCATCCAGTACAGCGCGATTGAGCCCTCGCGCTCCACCACCTCCCATTGCTGGCTCATCTGCTCGATGCGGAAGTAGTAGGAGTATGACCTGCGCGGCAAACCCTGCGGCGCCGCCACCATGTGGATCAGCTCCAGGCCCGGCAGGGCGTGGGAAATGAGCCCGGCCATTTCGTCGGTGGCCGCCAGCCGCACGTCGCGCTGTACCGAGTCCACCACCCATTCCATGTCTTTTTCGGTGCGTATCACCAGATAGAAGCGGTTGCGCTGGCCGAAGAAGTTGCGCGGCAACTGGCCCACGTGGTAGTCGCCCTGGCGCTCCAGGATGGTCAGGAACTCGGGGCCCACGGTGATTTCATTGAGCAGGTGGCTCACCATGCTGCGGACACGCTCGAAACATTTGCTCAGATCGCCGTGGTCATAGGGCGGCAGGCCCGGCGTGCCGTCTTCGGCCTCGCCCAGCATGTTGAAGCGCTCCGAAAAAGAACTCAGCTCGCCGATCAGCTGGCGCATGGCGCCGTAGGCCAGCCAGGGATGGACCTGGCGTGTCTCCGTCAAGTGAAACAGGTAGGGGCTGGCGCGGTTCAGCGAGCGCAGGGCCAGCAGGAACACCATGTAGCTCGCGTCGAACTCGGCCTTCTGCATTTCGCGCGGGCTTTTGTATTCCTGCAGCTGGCGGGCGCGCCCGGTCAACTCGTCGCGGATATCCTTGACCAGCCGCAGCAGCACATTGGAGCCGGAGATGGCATAGCAGGGCGGGATGAAGCTCTCGGACACCTTGATGGCATCGCCGTCGCGCACCAGGCGCGCGATGGGAATCAGGCTGTAGTCCTGCAGCTTGTCGAGCTCGCCTTCGAAAAACACCTTGACGACATGCAGCAACGTGCGCACCTGGGCGGCCGGGCCGTCCGAATACAGGTCGGCCACTTCGGGCGGGTTGGACAGCGTGGCATAACGGGTGGACGCGGTGCCGGCCTCGGTCAGGTCGGCCGCGATGGTGACGTTGTTTTCGGTGGCGCTGAGCTTCTTGAGCCCGAGGTAGACGGTAAAAGGCTTGTCGCCCTCGACCCAGTCCACGTCAAAAGGCCGGGCCTTGATGACGGCGTTGCCGGGGTACTCGACGTAGGTCCGATCCTGGAACAGCAGGCGGGCGGACTGCACTTCAACCGTCCGGTTTGCGGCGGCCGCGGCGACGATCTCCAACTCGCCCACCCCCCAGAAATGCGGCAGGCCGGACTCCTGGATGGGCTTGTGCTGGAACTGGTTGTGCAGATCAGCCATCTGGAAATGCTGGGACTGCAGGAACATGCCCTGGTGCCAGTAAATGCCTTGTTTTTCATCCATGTGCTGCCTGCTGTCCTTATTTGTCCAGTTTTTTCACTGCACTGTTGACGTTCATCGCATCCTTGAGCGTATCGGGTGTCAGCTTGATCTCCCGCCCCCCGCCATCGAGCGGAACCGCTTCGCTGGACTTTTTCTCTGCCGGGTCCCGGTTGAGCCGCTGTGCGTTGACCAGCTCATCCGGGCCAAAATTCAGGCGCACCACCAGGGTCGCCGGGGCGGCTTTGTAGGTCGTGCTGACCATTCCCTCGCTCTCGACCGTGAGCGGCACTTCAAACAGCCGTGCGCTCCGGGCCGCCTCTATCTGGTAATAACCGGCCGCAATGCCCACGAATTTCGCTTTTTGGGCCCGGTCCAGCTGCAAGATGGAGTGCTGGCCCGGCGTCACCACATAGCGCGCAAAGTGCACAAAGCCCTCGCCGCCCTTGCCGCTTTCCAGCGATTTTCCCATCAGCGCCGCGTCTGCTATCAATTTATAGAAGGCCGCCGAATCCTCCATCTGGTAAACACCGAGCACCAGCGTGTGCGCCTCACCCCCATATTCATTGAGCCGGGGGTCAGCCTCGACCTCGAGCAGGATGGCATTGCGCGCGAAACCCCAGGCGATTTCGGCCACGGCGTCCTTGCGCGTGTTGCCGCCCATCAACGAATTGGCCGTGGAACAACCCGCAAGCGCCGTCACCAGCGTGGCAGCCGCCAGGCAAGCACCCGCTTTCCACCATGGGCGCACCTCAAGAGACCTTTGTGCAACCAAGTTTTGCCTGCTCGTAATTAAAGGTAATTTTGGTGAATTCATTCGGGAAGATGATAATAAGCCATGCAAATTGGAGCGGCAATTTACCCGGGGCTTATGAGCATCGCGTTGCTGCTGCCGGCCCTGCCCGCGCTGGGCCAGGGTTCCCCGGCCGGCGCCGCCGCCGATCCCGTTGCAGACATTGAACTCCCGCCCCCACCCGTCATTGCGCCGGTCCTCTATGCCTACGCCACGCTGACCAGCACCAGCACCGTCGAGCCCACGTGCTGGCAGGTGCTGATTCCCGAACGCGAGTACCTGATCCGCCAGAACAATGCCAAGCCCTGGCTGCTGCGCAACGCCGTGCCCCTGATAGGCGCGGCCATGGGCGGCTTCGCCGGCGGTTTCCTGCTCAAGCGCCATGCCACCGCCGCTGTTTACAAACGCTGGGCCGTGCCGGTCATCCTCGGCAGCGCCGGTGGCGGCTATGTGCTCGGCCCAGGCGGCGTGACCGGCGCTGTCATAGGCGGCGGCATCGGCGACAAGCTGGGTAAACAGAAAATAGCGATCACCGTCGCCAGCATGGCGGGCGGCGCGCTGGCCGGCAAGGCCCTTTGGGACATGGTGTTTCCACCCGCCGTGCCGCCGGCGCCCAGCGACGACCCCGAAGGCGACATCCCTGTCGAGGTCTTTTTGCGTGACAAGACCTGCAGTACCCGCCTGCAGACCGCGCACAGCCAGTCGGTCTATCGCGTCGGCTACCGCTTCAACAATGAGGAACGGGTCGCTGAGCTGCCCTATGACCCGGGTGAAGCCCTGCTGGTCAGCGCGGGCGGCGACATCACAGGCCCGGCCCGCAAGCGGCTGGACTGAGCAAGATAACCCGGCTGGCTGGTTCAAGTCAGCCACACGATGTCGGCTGGCGCATCGCTGTCTTCCGCATAGGGCATGAACAGGATCGCCTCGGGCGAACCTTTGACGCGCGCGAAATAGGACGCGTCGGCCGCCACGGTATTCCTGACCGCCCAAGCTGTGAAATCGCGGCCGCCCACCTTGATCTGCAAACCCTCCTGGGCAAATTCGAGGCTGGTCTTGTCGGGCAGCGACCCCTTGGGGCCCACCGCCTGGAAGTTGATGGCCACATCCGTGCCGGTCACACCAAACACCACGCCCGGCCACGCGCCGCTCACCGGGCCGATCTCAAACCACTGACCCAGGCGCTCGTTGCCAAGTACGTCGAGCCGGAATTCGGCAGTTGCCGCCTTGGCCGGCACGTTGGCCTTCGCCACGATTTTGGCGGGCCAGGCCGCGCCCGATTCCAGCAGCAGCTCGGCCTGCGCCATAAGAGGCGGCAGCGCGGCTTCTGCGGGTGGGACTGAGTTCCAGAGCGTCAGCATGGGGCAGGTACCGCCACGCGCGCTGCGCAGGGCCGCGGCCATCAGCGACAGGCCGTAGCGCACCGAAGGTTTCCTGATCTCGTCGCCATCCACCAGCACCAGCCAGACATCGGCCTTGGCCTCCAGCATGGCCTCGAGCGCCACGCGCCAGGCCAACTTGTCGGGCTGGTCGGCCCAAAAGTGGCCCTTGCACTGCAGGCCGTAGCGTTTGAGCACGGCAGTGACTGCGGCGACGCGAGGCTGGTCTTCTTTGAGGCCGGTGATCCAGACAGTTTTCATTTTTTTCCTTTGCTCGGGGCCGTTGCTCGAAGACGCTCAGCCCATGATCATGACAACGGCCTGGCTGGGCGCCAGCACCGCGCCGACCCCATTGCCTGCATTTTGTTTGGTGGGGTCGCCGAGCTTGACGGCCGGGTTGCCCTCCAGCTTGACCTTCATGCTTCCCATGATGAATTCGGTCTCTCCCATCATTTTTCCCGACACCACACCGCCGGCCACGCCCGCCTGGTCGCCGTTACTCATCGGAATCTTGGAAGACTTGGTCAGCGCCGGCATGCCGCCGATCAAGACCTTCATGGTGCATGGGTTGCCCATCATGGGCATCGCGATATTCGGGTAAGGAATGGGAATCGGCGGCGCCGGCGGCGCGGGCGTTTTGCAAACGTCCGGCATGGCCATGCACTGGCCGTTCTGTTTGGTGACTGCGAACATGGTGGCTTTCCTTTTTCCGGCCCGGCTCAGCCGAGGTCGATTTTTTCGGCGTCGATCTTGACCTGGCCTTCGGCGATCACGCTGGCGTGGCGCGACTTCAGGTGAAAGCGCTCGGCCACCTGCAGGCGCATGCGGCCGGCGCGGGATTCATCCAGGTTTTCCGTCCAGCGAAAGCTGTTGGTCGCCTTCTGCACCAGGCGCCCCACAGTTGAGGTGACGGCCTGTGCAACAGTGCGCACGCTGCCCAGACTGGCGCTCAGCTCGCCGATGGTGGACACCAGGCGGTTGAAACGGAGTTCGCCTGCGGCTGCATCCACCGCCACATGCGGCGCCTTCAGCGACACGCTGTTCGCGCCTTCCAGGCCAATATCGCTTGCGACAAACGCAAGCGCCCCCGCATCGGCGCGTATCTGCGCGCCGCCCGGCAATGCCAACACACCATGCTGCGCATCGGCACGTGACAGCACGGCCAGGATGTAGGGAACGCTGGTCAGGCCCACGGCAACGCCTTGGCAGACCAGCACGGTGTCGCCGCATTCAGGCTGGATGAGGCAGCTCTCGGCGCGCAGTGCGCGGTCAGCACCCGCGGCAGCACCAGGGGTCGCGTCGAGAAAAAACCATTTGTCGGCTCGCCCGGTGACGACGGCAGCAACAAGGCCCGGGCTGGATTGCGGCAAAGGGAAAACAGAAGTTGCGGAAGGATTTGACATGGTCTTGTCTTTCAAAAAAATGTTCAGGCGGCCTGCCAGCGTTCGGCGCGCAAAAGTTTCTCGTCGGTCTCACGTGCACCGCTGCGGTTGGCGCCGCCCCAGCGTGTGCCCTTGTCCAGCATGGCGTGCAGATTGGCATGACCCAGGTCCGCGCCGCTGAAGTCGGCGTTCGACAGGTCGGCGTTCGACAGGTCGCAGTACACCAGGGAGGCATTGGCAAAGCTGGCATCGGCAGCCTTGATGCGCTGCATCACCGACATGTGCCAGCGCGAGCCATCGCAGCGTGCGCCGCTGAAGTCGGCGTCGCTGGCATCCGCCATCTCAAAGATTGCACCGCTCAGGTTGGCGCCGGCCAGGTTGGCGCCCATCAAGGCGGTGTATTTGCCCTGCACGCCGGCCAACTGGGCTTTTTGCAGCTGGGCGCCCATCAGGCTGGTGCGGTCCAGCGCGTGCCCCGACAAATCGGCAGACTGAAGGTTGCAGCCATTGAAGATGGTCATGGTCAGGTCGCAACCGGCAAAGCGCTGGCCTTCCAGGTTGCAGTCCTTCAAGTAGGCCTGCACCAGTTGCGCCCGCTCAAAACGCACGGTGCGCAGGTCGGTGCTCATCACCACCCAGCGGGTGAGGTCCGCGCCGGTGAAATCTGCGCCGGCCAGCGTGCAGCCGTCGCACGATGCCCTGAGAAACTTGGCGCCGGCAAATTGCGCTGCGCTCAGGTTGGCGGAATCAAACGATGCGCGGCTGAAATCGGCGCCCTTGGCTTTGACGCCGCTCATGTCGGCGTTCGACCAGCTCGCGGCTGATGCATTGGCAGCCTCCAGGTTGGCGCCTGCGAGTGGGGTGTCCTGCATCTGGGTGGCCGACAGATCGGCGCCCGCCAGGTTGGCGCCGACGAGGTCGCAGCCTTGCCAGACGCTGCCGGCGAGCTTGCCTCCCGTCAGGTTGGCACCCGCCAGGCGCACGTTCTCCAGGTGGCAGCCGGTGAAATCCGCACCCGACAAGTCGGCGCCCGACAAGTCGGCGCCGGCCAGGTAGCGGTCACGGGCCAGCTGGGCCAGCGCGTCTTTTACATCCATCGGATTTCCCGTGAGGTTGAGAACGTTTTCGGGCTGTAGCCCAACAAGTATCTTGGCAGGCCGCTATCAATACGATAGCAAACTGAAGAAGCAGCGCGAAGAGCAGCCATTCAAACCACCGGCTTTCTGATCAGCAGGATCGTCTGGTCGATGTTCGAGCCCTCCAGGCTGGCGATGGTTGGCGTGGTGTCGTAGAAGTCCACGCCGTAAAGGTTGGCCTTGCGCAGCAGCGTGCGCTCGGTGTTGGCCTTGCGCAGCGAGCCCTTGTGCAGGTTCACGCCGGTGAAGTCGGCGCCGCTCAGGTCGGCCTTGTCAAAGCGCGCGCCCTTGGCCGACGACCGGCCGAAGTTGGCGCCCGCTGCCTTGATGTCGCTGAAGTCGGCGTTGTCGAGCATGGCGCCACCGAGTGCAGCGCCGGCCAGCATGGCGCCGCCCCAGGCCGCACGCTCAAGCTGCGCCCCCGGCAACTGCGCCCCTGCAAACTGGCTGCCGCCGTCGGCCCGCGAGGCACGCAGGCTGGCGCCGGTGAAGTTCGCCCCGGTCGCGTCAGCCTGCTGGAAATCGGCGTTGTCGCCGTTTGCACCGGCAAAGCTCGCCTTGCCCACTTTGGCGCCGGCGAAAGCGGCGCCCGTGAGCACGGCGCGGGCAAAATCCGCGCCGGCCAGGTCGCCATCGGCAAAACTGGTGCGCAGCGCCGTGCAGCCTGCGGCTTTCAGCCCGGCCATCTTGGCGCCATCAAAGACGGCATCGCTCAGCTTCGCACCCGCCACGCTGGCGGCTGAAAAGTCGGCCCCCGTGAAATCGGCGTGCGACAGGTCGCTGCTGTCCAGGCGTGCCTGCTTGAACACCGCCTGGCCGGCGCTGGCGCCACCGAACTTCGCCCCTTGCAAGTCCGCCTCGCTGAAGTCACCGCCCTGGAGCATGGCCTGGCTGAAATTGGCTGCGGCCAGCTTGCTGCCGGCAAAACCGGTGCCTTCCAGCAGGGCTCCCGAAAAATCGGCGCCCGCGAGATCGAGGCCCGACAGGTCAAGGCCCGTGAGGTCAAATGACGCCAGCGTCTGGCCTGCGCCGTGGCGCGCGACCACGTCTTCACGTGTCAGCTTGTGCGCGGGCACGGGCTCGAGCGGGAGGCTGGGCAAGGCCAGCTCCGGTTTCAAGGCAACGAGCGCCGGGGCCACAGTGGGTACAGCCAGCGCGGCAAACACGGCCGATATGGCTTCGTCCACACCACCAGCCGGCGCGTTGAACGCATCCGCCAGTTCTGGGCGGGACGCAGCGAAGTTCCTGACGTCCTGCTCGGTGATGCCTGCGCGCTTCATCCCTTCGCGTGTCTGCTTGTCCAGTTCCTTGAGCGCGCCCTTGACGTCTTCTGCCGTGGGCGGCGGCGGTTCAGGCGGCACCTCTACAAGCTTTTTCGCCTGGGACTCACTGATGTTGTGTTTGGCCATGAACTCGCGTGTCTGCGCTTCCAGATCCGCCGCGAGTTTTTCCACCTCTGCGGGAGAAGTCGCCTGTGGCTCGGCGGCCTGCCTCAGGAAGGGTGCGATATCCGCATCGGTGATGCCGTGCTGGCGCATGAATTCACGCGTCTGCTGCTCAAGCTGCGCGGCAGCACGCTCGACTTCCAGTATTTCCGGGCTCGCCATGGCTGCAACCGGCACCGCCAGTGCTACCGCTGCGGTGGCGGCTTGCGGCACAGCAGCCGCCATTGCTTGCGGTGGCACAGCCTCGGGAAGGTCGGCCGCGACGGCTTGCGCGACGGACACATTTTCCAGAAACTGATCGTGATAGTGCTTCAAGGGAAGCGGGGCATCCGACAAGAATTCCCAATCGGCCAGCAGATGCAACACCTCGTCTGCGTCCTCATCGGCCACTGTGGCCAGCGCGCGGAACAGCACGATGCCGCAGCCCTGCCCCGGAAACAGCCAGACAGTTTCCGCGCGGGCCGGGAGCTCGACAAACTCCTCGCCACCACCGGCCACACGCCGGTTGATAAAGCAGCGCGCGCGCACGCCCGGTAGCGCTGAGCTGAGCAGGGCGCGTTGCGGGTGCATGTTGTGGACCACGATTTTTTCGTCGCCGCGGAAAAATCCGCCGATACGCTGGTCGACCGGCGCCACGTTGAAATAGGAAGGCTGCGTGTCATCGGGCAGGTGCGGCCACGTTGTTTTAACCCAGGCGTCGTTGAAAGTCCCGAGGTGCTGCTTGCGCAGTGGCGAGTCGGGCGGCAGCGACCAGAAACCGGCGGCGGGCGCTTCGTCACCGGGCCGCAGCACCAGCTTTACCATGTGCTCCACATTGGGCAAGGGCAGGCCTTCGCTGCCATCGGCATTCTTCAGCTTGACCAAGCCCTTGCCAAAAGGATTGTCGGCAGAGCCGGGGCCGCCGAAGGCCGTCTGCGGGCTGATCGCCATGTGCGTGAACGGTTTGGGCCCGCTGGCCAAACCAAGCGCGTTGAAATGCCGGTCACCGCTGACACGCAGCGTTTTGGAGAGGTTACCGACCTGCGCGCTGACAGCCACCTCCGGTGCGACCACACCCGAAGGCGCGTGCGCGGCACCGAACAACAGAAACTCGCCCGCCGGTTTTGGCAGGCCTTCGTCCATGATGGCGTCACTGCCGATAGCCTCGGCCGCGACCTTCCACATCTGGGCTTCGGGCAGCAACGCCGCGCCCGGCGCCTCGTCGAGGGCGAAGAAGGCCATCATGCCCACCGAGAGCTGGTTCTGGCGCGCAAAACGCAGTCCACGGTGCAGCAGTCCCAGGGAGTCTGGCTTGAAGATTTTCATCGCGTTCGCCTGACCGTTCAGCCGAGCTGAATTAGCGGGCCAGCGATCTTCACCGACGGACCAAACACCCGTACGGCCCCACCTCCTGCAGACTTCAGTTCGCCCCCGGTGGGTGACAACACCAGGCCCGAACCTGGAGCCACGCCCGCCTGTATGGAGTTCGGCTTGACCGCGATGCTACTGGTCGGACCGCCCTTGAGCGTAGCGCCCGAAGCGACATTCAGTTCCAGCGCCGAGGCACCCGAAGTAGCCTTCAGGCCCGTTGCAGCAAGCTTGACACTGCCCCCAGCCGGCTGGGTGAGGCTGATCTCGCCGGCAACATTCGTGGTTTCAAGAATAGCGCCCAACGGCCTCAGGACAAGCGCGCTTCCTACGCCGGGAGCGGTAAGAAGCCTGGTAGTGACGGAGGTGCGCTGCACATCCACCGACCCATAAGGCGGAAAAGGGGGGATTGGGGGAGCCCCCAGCACGGCTACAGGCAAGGGAGCAGGGCCGGCGAATAGCATGGCGCCACCGGCCGTCACTTTGACGCTGCCTTGATTGACGGAAGGGATGTCTTTTGCGGTGACGTTAACGCCGGAGCTGTCGAGCTCGATATTGCTTTTGTAAACCGCTTCAGCGGTGGAGAGCTTGAGCAGCCTTCCGACGGTGAACAACAGGGCGTTGACAGCCACGGCGCCGCCAATGCCCATGCCGATGCCGATATTGCGGGCTTTCAGATGGCTGCTGCTCTGATCGTCAACTTTGAGCTTGCCCTTGTCATCCAGCGGCGAGTCGGACAGGGCCAGGCCGGCCATGGTGGAGGCCGCGGCATTGGCTCCGAGGTTCAGCAAGACGGCCGCCTTGGCGGCCATTTTTGCCTTCTCCATCGTGCCGCCGATCAGTGTGCTTTGCCCCCCCGAGATCGTGACCTTGTCATTGCCCTGAAGTTTCCCATCCTTCTTGAGCGAAATCGAATCGGAGTCGTCAATCGAAATACTGTGTCCGAATTTCCAGCTTATGTCGGCGCCGGCGCTGAGCGCCGCACTGGCGCCGACAGCCAGTTTGTTGCTCATGGAAACAGCCATCGAATTGTCGAAAGACAGGCTGGCGGAATTGTTGTACCCCAGCTTGAGGGAGTTGCTGACGCCTGCCGTCACACTTTCAGAGCTGCCACTGGTCGCAGCCCAGATTCCGGGATAAGTGGCCTTGGCTGGCTCGGGAGCGGCTGCACCGGTGTCACCCTTCGCCCCGGTGTCGCCCTTTGCTCCGGCAGCCCCAGCAGCCCCGGCAGCGCCCGTGTCGCCCTTCGCTCCTGCAGCGCCGTCCTTGCCGTCTTTCCCATCCTTGCCATCCCTGCCAACGGTACTACGCCGACCTTCGGAGTTACCGATCACCAGCGCACTGTTCTGATAAGGCGAGGTGATGTAGACCACCTCTTTGCCCTTGGTGTCGTCCATCAAAATCTGATTGCCGCCGGCGGTCGTGATCAGGCTCTGTGCCGGGTTTGTGTTATTCACCACGCTCGGGTTTTCCGAGTTGGGAACCGCATTGACGATCACCGGCTGATCGGGGTCTCCGTCAACAAATGACAGCAGCACCTCGGCGCCCTTATGCAAGGGGAAATTGATGCCGTGGTTGCTGCCTGAATACGGCGTGGCCATGCGAATACGGGCAGAGCCCTTGTTGGCGCCCTTGCCGGTCTTGCTGAAAGGCAGTTGCACCTTGTACTGGCCCAGCGCATCCATGTCGGCATACTGACCCGTGCCTTCGGCATCCACGATCGCGCTGACCGTGCCGGCGATGAAGGGCCGGATCATGGAGCGCGCCGGGCGGAACTGCACGGCGGAAGGAATCGCCTTGAATTTCAGGTGGTAGTCGGTCTCGCCGGGCGTTCCACCATAGGAATTCTGGATGCCCGCCAGCAGCACGCCGGCCTGAGACCCGCGGTGCTCTACCTCTGTGACAAGGTACTTGCCATTGAAGTCAGCGCGGTAATGGGCGGCCATTTGCATGAAGTAGCCACTGCGCACCCCGACGGCTGTGGCTTCGCCTTTGAATACCTTGCCGCCGCACAGAATTTCCTGGGCACGCAACTTGGCATATCGCTGCCCCTCTTCCTGTGTCAGAAAGTTTTCACCATAGAGCATCACGTCGCCGGCGCCGTTATCCGAGACGGGCGCCGTCTGCTTCAACTCCACGGCGGCACTGCTGTAGTTGAAACCTTGAAGGATCACCTGCTTGGGGAGGGGCTTTTGCCGGCAGACAAAATTCTGGATAGAGTCTTTGGCGGCGCCGCTTGCCATGTTTTCAACCGGCCGGTAAGTCACTCCGAGCACACCCGCAGGCTGAAGTGCGGTGTCATCCACCATCACCAGCTTTTCTGCATTCCCGCTGTGGTCAAAGTAGAAGTACATGCCTTCCTTTTCCATCCAGCGCGCCATGAAGTCCAGGTTGGTTTCCTGATACTGGCAAACAAAGCTGCGCTTGCGGTAGCTTCCCTTCAACTTCTTCTCGTAGTCGGCTGAAGTCAGCCCACTGTCTTTGCTGTCCTTGATGATCGCCTCAAGAATCTCAGGGATCGTCTGGTCATTGAGGTGAACGTCCGACGTGCGGTAAAGGGTCAGGCGCTGAAGGCGGGGCGCCAGCACCGCCCGGTAAAAGACCAGATCCCCGGACTGATGCAACTGCTCAAACTCGGACAACACGCCGTGGTAGGGCGTCTCCATATTGCCGCCCGCTGCGTACAACGTGAAGGTCGCCGGATTTGAAAGCATTTTTTCGAAATCAACCGACACATCGTCCGACACCAGCGTCAGCTCGAATGAGAAATTGGCGGAGATGGCTTCATAGCCTTCCATCTTCACTACGGAAAACTTGTCCGCCGCATAGGCTTTGGAAGAGAATGAAAAACGCTTGTTACCAGCGTTGAGATTTTTATCAAGCGAAGTCATTGTCAGTTTTCCTGTAATACGTTGCGCAAACTCAAGGGCGTCGTGAGCGCCTTATGCCTTTGCCTTTGTCTTGGCCTCGTCCACAAACTGGACGGTAAATTCATTCTGGGCGTCGATGTCGAGCTTCACGCTGCCGGGCTGCTCGCCCGTGCTCATGCGCGACAAAATCCCCTGCGACATCAACGGCATGACACTGCTGCGCAGGATGAAGTCGACGTTGCGCGCGCCCGTTTCTACTTCGGTGCAGCGCGCGGCGATCTGCTGCACCACCGCGTCGCTGTAGGTAAAGGCCATCTTGTTGTTGTGCGCCAGGCGCTGCACGATCTTGTTGAGCTTGAGGCGCACGATGCCGGCCAGCGCGTCCTGCGCCAGCGTGAAGTAAGGGATGACCGTCATGCGCGCCAGCAGCGCCGGCTTGAAATGCGCCGACAGAATGGGCCGTATGGCCGATAACAGCGTCGCCGCGTCGGGCTTGTCTTCACCCGCCGTCATTTCGGTAATGACGTCGGTCGCCAGGTTGGAGGTCAGGAAGATGACGGTATTGGAAAAGTCAATATCCTTGCCTTCGCCATCCGAGAGCATGCCCTTGTCGAACACCTGGTAGAACAAGTTGAGCACATCGAGGTGGGCCTTCTCGACCTCGTCGAGCAGCACCACCGAATAGGGGCGCTGGCGAACCGCCTCGGTCAGCACACCGCCCTCGCCGTAGCCCACGTAGCCGGGCGGCGAGCCGATCAGGCGGCTGACGTTGTGCTTTTCCTGGAACTCGCTCATGTTGACCACGACGGTGGATTTCTCGTCTCCGAACAGAATGTCAGCCACCGACAGCGCTGTTTCGGTTTTGCCGACGCCCGATGGGCCGGCCAGCAGGAACACGCCCAGCGGCTGCTGCGGATCGCGCAGGCCGGACTTCGCCGTCTTGAGCACTTCGGTGATCTGGTGCATGGCATGGTCCTGGCCGCGAATGCGGGCGGTGAGCACGGACTCCATGCGCATGACGCTTTCTGCCTGGTCGCGCAGCATCTTGCCGACCGGAATACCCGTCCAGTCCGACACGACCTTGGCCACCACGTCCGGGTCCACGTCCACGCGTACCAGCGGGTTGGCGCCTTGGGCCAACTCAAACGCTTTGCCGGCTTCTGCCACTTTCTGTGAGAGTGCCTCGAACTCGGCCGGTGCAGCGTTGGCGGCCTTGGCGGCCTGGCAGGCGGCGCGGGCGGCCAGCAACGCATCGGCGGCGCTCTTTTGCTTGCTCCACTCGGCTCTGAGAACCTCTGCCTCAGCGGCCAGCGTGGTGACCAGGCCGGCGATAGCGCCCAGGCGCTCGGAATCGACTGGCTGGTGGTTGTCGCGGTCGCGCTCCAGGCCGCGCTGCTCGCGCTCCAGGGCCTGCATCTGGCGCTCCTTGTCTTCCAGCACATCGGGCTTGGCGCTTTGCAGCACTTTCACCCGCGCGCAGGCGGTGTCCAGCAAGTCGACGGCCTTGTCGGGCAACTGGCGGCCGGTGATGTAGCGGCTGGAGAGTTCGGCGGCGGCCACGATGGCGTCGTCGCGCATCACCACATGGTGGACGTCCTCGTATTTTTCTTTCAGGCCGCGCAGGATGATGACGGCGGTCGCCAGATCGGGCTCGTCAAGCTTGACGGGCTGGAAGCGGCGAGCCAGCGCCGGGTCTTTCTCAAAGTACTTTTTGTACTCGGCCCATGTGGTGGCGGCGATGGTGCGCAGCTCGCCGCGCGCCAGCGCCGGTTTGAGCAGATTGGCCGCATCCGATGTGCCGGCCTGGCCGCCCGCGCCTATCAGCGTGTGGGCTTCGTCGATGAACAGGATGATGGGTTTGGCCGAGCCCTTGACTTCGGTGATCACGCCCTTGAGGCGGTTTTCGAATTCGCCCTTGACGCTGGCGCCGGCCTGCAGCAGCCCCATGTCCAGGCCCAGGATGGTCACGTCCTTGAGCGAATCGGGCACATCGCCGTCGACGATGCGCAGCGCCAGGCCTTCAACCACCGCGGTTTTGCCGACGCCGGGGTCGCCCACGCAGATGGGGTTGTTCTTGCGGCGCCGTGCCAGGATGTCCACCATCTGGCGGATTTCCTTGTCGCGCCCGAACACCGGGTCTATCTTGCCGTTGCGCGCCTTGTCAGTGAAGTTTTCGCAGAAACGCGCGATCGCGCTGCCTTCACCGCCGGCCGCAGCCTGGCCGCCGCCCGCACCGCCGGCTTCGCCGGCGCCCGGGGTTTCTTCAATCGAAGCGCCGCAGGTCGCGCCGAAGCCGCTCAGCAGGCTTTCGCGGTTGAGCGCGCGCAGCGGCTCGGCATAGTCGCCGGTGGCGTAGTAGCTGGCACGCGCCAGGAAGGCCAGCAAAATCGCGCCGGAGCGGATGCGGGCCTCGCCCAAATTGACCGAAGCAATCAGCCAGGCATCTTGCATGAGCTCGAGCAGCAGCGGCGAAAACGCCGGCTTGCCGGCATTGCCGGTGCGCATGTCCTCCAGGGCGCGGTCGATGCCACGCTTGACGAGCGCCGCATCCAGGCCGTTCTGGCGCAGCAGCAGCGCCACGTCGGCCTGCACATTGTCAAAGACCTTGGCCAGCAGATGCTCAACGGTGATTTCATAGTGGCTGCGCGAGACGCACAGGCCCACACCATCCTCGAGAGCCTGTTTGGTAAAGGCATTCAGACGTCCGACCAGGGGTTTCAATTCGACCAGCAACATGATTTTTTCTTTCTCTATTTATGAAGAATGGATGCCGAAAATTACAGTGTGAATTCCACGCGGGTAGGCTTATGGACATGCTCCGGCGTCAGCCAGGTATCGAGCCCCAACCGGGTCCAGTTTGTCGTGGCGGACTCCGGCGTGGCTTCGACCGTCGCACCGAGCGCCTTCAATGTGCGTGCCGCCCGCGCCTCTTCATGCCGCAACTCCAGGACAACCCTGACTTCAAGCGGATCAATCAGATAAAAGCGCGTGAGGAATTCAAGCCGCTTGTGCCCTGGTGTTCCGGGCAGCAACTGATGAAAAGAGTCCTCGGGCAGATCACTGAGCGTGATCGTGATGCTGCCGCTGTAGTCATCGACCTGGCTGCCCAAATAGGTGTCTTCGCCCAACTGATTCGCCTGCAGGCCCAGGTGAAGCCGCTGATCCGCGGGTATGGGAACATACTGAAGCGTGCAACACTGCACCTGAACTTTCGCGGGACTGAATGCGTCGGCCAGGAGGGTATTGAGGCCCAGCGCCGACCGCGGATGCAGATTGAACAAGCCCGCATAACGCAGCAAGCCGTCGCTGACCGGCAGGTCGTCCCGCAGTTCGCCGGAATGAAGCCCGATGAACGAATAGAGTTGGTCAAGAACGCCCGCATCGCCGTCTTCCAGGACGCGGTCCTGCAGGCGATGCTTCCTCCACGCATCGAACAGCAGGGGATACGTCGCGTAGTGAATGACATCCAAAAAATCGCGGGTGGCGTGGCGCCCCTCGCGCTCTTCCTCAAAAAGGTCTTCTGTGTAGTAGGTCGGCAGCGGCGAGGCCACCCCGTACAGACCGAAGAAATTCGCCGTGATCCGGTATCCCCCCTCGGGAAGCGGCTCAATGCTGTCGATGTCATTCTCAGGAAAACCCAGGCTCAGCTTGGGACGTATCCGCAAGCTGCCGGTTTCCATCCCGCGCGCCTTTCCAAACAACCGCAGCAAACGGATGGCCTGGAAGTAGGAGAACCTCTCGCCATGGGCGAGGAGTTGCTCCTCTACAGCAGCGGCTGCTGACCCAATCTTGGCGGCCATTTGAAGACTGCTCCTGTGAAAGCGTCTTCAAGTTCGACGCGGGTATATGAATTGATGCCGGCATAGTCACCGATAAAACGGTCAAGGACACAACCGAAAACGTACATGTCGCCAATGCTGGCAAAGAAGTCCAGCCGGCACTTGATGCGGATCTGCTGGCCGCGCAAAAGGCTGCCGCGCCCGACCAACCGCGTCTCGCGCGTGGCGGTCACCTCCTGGATGCTGTCGATGCGCCGGCGGTTGGCGGTTTCCTGGCCTTGCTCCTGCCGCTCGGAGAAAACATAAAGGCCCAGCAAGGCCCGCAGGTTCTCAGCATTGGCGATCGACAGGAAATTCAGCGACACGTGCGAGACCAGCCGCCAGAGCAGTGCTTCACCCGATGGCGGATTGAGCGGCGATGTCATGGGCCGGATGTTGCGGAAAGTCATACGGTCGGGCGAGCTGCTGGTCGGCTTGCTCAGGTCGCCCAGCTTGAGGCTTTCCGGCAGTTGGCGATTGGTGCAGGTGATCTGGACCGACAGCGTCTCCGGCAGCGGCAGATCGCCGGGAGGGTATGCCACCGAAAGAAACACATCACTGCCCCGTCCCACGGTTGCAGAACGCAAGGTGGTCCGGTAGCTGAGCGTGTTGCTGCCGTCGTGGCGCAGCATGCCGAAGGGCACATAGGCACGCTCACGGGAGGCGCCTTGCTGATAACCCACAACCTGGTCAACGGAATAGATCTGATAGTGCTGGCGGTTTGCCGCTTCGGGCATGAGCCGGTACTCACTTGCGCGGTGCTCGTGATTCACGGGGTCCGCGGCATGCTCAAAAAGATTGACCGCAGGCACGATGTTCAGCATGAAGCTGTCGGCGCGTATGTCGGGCATCCAGTCGGGAAGGTGGTCCAGCAACAGCGAAACCTCGAACGACGTTCCGGTGCCTCTTGCCAGAGCCTTGTCCAGGCCTTCGATATCCACAAACAGGAGTTTCTCGGGCAGGACGAAGAACTCCTGCAAGGCGCGATAGCCCTGAAAAGCATGGCTGGGATACGGCAGCAGTTCGCTTTCAAATCCGGAATGCCGGACGGCCTTCGGTCCGAGGTCCACCGCAACACCATCGCTGCTCTTCACGCTGACCGCTTTGACATGATTGGCAAGCAGCAAAAGCAGCTTGGAAGCTTCGGTGTAGCCGCCGCCAAGGAAGAGGCGAATCGCAGGCACGGTCCATTGCGTCAAATCAAGCCCGCCCTGGATTTCGAACGCCAGGACCAGCCTGGGCGCTTGCCCGGCACCACTGACAAGCCGGGCCGCTGTCAGATTGAGGGGGTGAACCACAAGCTCGGTGCAAGTGCGGAACCTGCAAGGAGTCCCGTCCACCGGGACCGAGTCAATTTTGGAGCCCGCTGGAATTTGCACGCTCTCGGCCAGCAGGCCTTTGGGGGCAAAACTCACCAGCGTGCTGGCAGGAATGGGGCGCAGGTAGTGCGGAAAGAGGAGGTTGGCCAGCTCCTGGACAAACTCGGGGAATTCATCGTCCAGCTTCTGGCGCGTCAGGCCCGTTAAAAACGCAACGCCTTCGAGCAAACGCTCCACATCGGGGTCGGCCGAAGCGCCGGAGAGCATGGGCGCCAGCGCGGGGTTGGCCCGCGAAAACTCAACAGCCAGTCCCTTGAGCTTGTTCAATTCATCTTCATAGTACCGATTGAACATGTTGATCTTCTCGCTCAAGGAACAATTAAAGGGCCGTTAAAAATCAGTTGATGTTGACCTTGCCGCTTGCGCCAACCGTTGTAGAAAGCTGGAGCGGGATCTCCCGGTCATCCACTTCAAGCTTGCCCTCAAGTGCGAACCTGATGGACAGCACATCTGTCGATTCACGGCTCACCACCACTCGGGGTGACTTGATCCGTGGCTCGTACTTCAAAACCATGCGGCGAATCTCTTCTTCAATATCGCCGGTGGAACCCGCTGTGAGTCCGCCGGCGATATTGGTGAAGTCGGGCACGCCGAAGAGGGGATCAAGCTGCACGCTGCCTTGCCGCGTATTGAGAAGGCGTCGAAGGTGATCGGTCACCGACCGGACAAGAATGTCGACCTGCGTCTGGTTGGTGCGTTGTTCACCATCTTCCCAGGCCGCTATTCTTTCCAGCAGGCGCCGTTCCTTCACCGTTGTCTCTTTACTCAGTCAGGCCGCGTGCCGCTTGCCCGGCATTACTTCGGAGCGAGCCAGGAATCTTCGGACTCGATGCCGTCCGGCTCGAAGGTCCAGCTGATCTTCTCGTAGGTGAACGAGAGGTCTTCCATGTGGCCCATCTGCTTGTTTTCGGGGTTCAGGCAGTTGGGGGTCCAGGAGCGGGCGTTGGTCAGGATGGCCGACGACAGCTTGACGGTGTAGTACTTTTCTTCCGTGCCCTTGGGAGAGATGCGGTAGAACTCCAGGCTCACGCTCTTGAGTTGCTCGCCAGACGTCAGGGCCTGGAACAGCTTGGGCGAAGACTTGTCGATTTCCTTGGTGACCGTCATGGGCTGGTGCACGCGTTTGCCGGTAGGCAGGCCGGTTTGCGGGCTCTTGGGGATCTCGATGACGTGGTCAACGGCTTGCACGAGGATCTTGCCTTCGTGGCCTTTGACCTTGACGGAGCCTTCGATTTTTCCTTGTTTTTCGCCTTCGAGGACGAGGTAGCATGGCATTGGCATGATGATTTCCTTTAAGTTGGTACTGTTGTAAAACTGTTTCAATCCGGTTGAGGGGCCCACCACCATCGGCAGGCCTTGAACCTCCTCATCACCCCGCCCTTTGGCTTCCCGGGTGATCTGCACATCTCTTAAACATCTGCTCTGTGCATGACCTGTATTCTGGAAGGCCCCTGTTTCGGGTCCATGTCAGAAGCCAGGCGGCAAAGTTACAACCGAAATACAGGCGATTCCCCCAGGGGAAACCGCCTGCCGGGTTTACTTTTTCTCGAGCTTGCCGACGAGAGACAGACTGAAGGAAGCGCCCATGTACTTGAAGTGCGGGCGAACCTTGAGGTCGACGCGATACCAGCCTGGATCGCCTTCGACATCGGCGACGGTGATCTCCGCCTGGCGCAGGGGCCTGCGGCTGCGCACGCCCTCGCCGGGGTTGTCCATGTCGGCCACGTACTGGCGGATCCACATGTTCAACTCGTTCTCGAGGTCGCCACGCTCTTTCCAGGTGCCGATGTTTTCGCGCTGGATCACCTTGATGTAGTGCGCCAGACGGCTCACCACAAACATGTAGGGCAGCTGGGTGCTGAGCTTGTAGTTGAGCTCGGCTTCCTTGCCTTCCTTGCTGTTGCCGAAGAACTTGGGCTTCTGAGCCGAGTTGGCCGAGAAGAAGGCGGCGTTGTCGCTGTTCTTGCGCATGGTCAGGGCAATAAAGCCCTGCTCCGCCAGTTCAAACTCACGGCGCTCGGAGATCAGCACCTCTGCGGGGATCTTGTTCTGCATCTCACCCATGGACTCATAGGTGTACACAGGCAGGTCCTCAACGGCGCCGCCGCCCTGCGGGCCGATGACGTTGGCGCACCAGCGGTAGTCGGCAAAGCTGCCGGTCAACCTCGAAGCAAATGCGAACGCGGCATTGCCCCACAGGAAGTTGCCGTTGCCGCCGGAAACGTCTTCTTTGTAGTTGAATTTTTTGGTCGGCACCGTGTCGGCGCTGTAAGGCACGCGCAGCAGGAAGTGCGGCAGGGTCAGGCCCACATAACGCGCGTCTTCCGTTTCGCGGAAGGAGTTCCACTTGACGAACTGCGGCCCCTCGAACACCGAGGCGAGGTCCTTGAGGTTGGGCAGTTGCTCATAGGACTCGACACCGAAGAACTCAGGCGCGGTGGCTGCAATGAAGGGCGCATGACCCATGGCCGCCACGCTGGCGACGTACTGAAGCAGCTTGATGTCCTGGCCGCCGGGCCCGAACTCGTAGTTGCCGATCATGGCGCCAAAGGGCTGGCCGCCGAACTGGCCGTACTCAGCGGTGTACAGATTCTTGTAGAGGCCTGACTTGGTGATATCGGCCGCGTCCTGGAAGTCGTCAAGCAGTTTGGTCTTGCTCACGCTGAGCATCTGGATCTTGACGTTCTCACGGAAGTTGGTGCGGTCCACCAGGAATTTCAGCGAGCGCCATGCCGATTCCAGCTTCTGGTAGTCGGGGTGGTGCAGGATGGAATCGACCTGTGCGCAGAGTTTTTTGTCCAGGTCGGCGATCATGTCGTCGACCGTGGCCTGCGTGACGCGCTCGACGTTGCGCTGGGGTTCCAGCAGCTGCGAAACGAAAGCCTGGATGCCGTGGCGGGTGATGGAATAGGCGTCGTCGCCCTGCTTGATGCGCGCGGAATTGACCAGCTGGTCGAGCAGCGAGCCGCCGGCGTCTTCGGCCGCGCCAGGCGCCGCTTCTGCTTGTTTATTGGTTTCAGCCATGATGTTTCCTCTTGGTGCGATGCTTATTGATCTTTGACGCCGAGCTCAGCCATCAGCCGTGCACGCACGCCTTCGTCCTGCACCAGCTCCTGGACTTTCTTGCGGAAGTCCGGAATATTGCCCAGCGGTCCCTTGAGCGCCTTCAAGGCGTCGCGCAGCTCAATCATCTGCTTGAGTTCGGGCACCTTATCGACGATGGCGTCAGGAGAAAAGTCGTTGATCGAGTCGAACTTGATGTTCATCGCCAACACCGCGTCCTTGTCGGCTTTGGGGTCGAGCTTGTTGGGCACCGACATGCTCAGCGAGAGCTTTTGCGCCTTGAGGACATCATTGAAGTTGTCCTTGTCGATGTTGATCGGCTTCATTTCCTCGAGCGGGGTGTCGTCGTCGCGCAAGGTGTAGTCGCCCATGACCAGCAGCTTGAGCGGCAGCTCAACCTCGGCCTTGGCGTCCCCCGTGGCGGGGCGATAAACAATATTGACACGCTCTTTTGGTGCTACTGACCCGTCGGTTGCCATGGTGGTTTCCTTGATTCGGTGAGAGTTGAGGGGAGGTCACACGTTAAAAACGTGTAACAAGTCGAAAATGATAGTACCCGATATCGCTCAATTTAAACAGCCATGTTTCAGTCGTAATAAAGACGAAGAACAGGCCGCTTGACACAGGGAAAAGCCGGCCGGAATTTGCCAGCCTGGTGCGCTCACTTGTCGCACAAATGTGCGACGGGCAGACGACACCCGGACGCACCCGCGCAAGAGGGCATCAGTGCCGTGCGTACACCGCCGCGCGAACGATAGGTAACAACCCTAGGCCGTGATGTGGCGCAACACCGCGATGGAAATAATTGCCAGCCGCGCGGGCACGGCAAGGTGGCAACGGCGCAACGCCGCGCAGTGGCAGCAGGTTGATGTCAGTTGAAAGTCACGCCGGCCCATCGCACCCGGCCCAGCACCGCGAAGTCGCGGTCGGCCGACTCATGGCCCTGTATGTCGAAAGGCTCATAGGCCGGGTTGTAGCTACTGACCCGCAGGATTTTTCCCGGAAGCCGCTGCAGCTTCTTCATCAGCAGCGCGCCATCCAGCCGGATCAGGTGCACGCCCTCGGTCAGTGCGTCGCGGTCCCGCAGATCCGCCAGCACGGCATCCTTGGCATGCAGCCACGGCTCCATCGACGCGCCCACCACACCGAACATCGCCAGGTCGTCATGCGCGATGCCCAGGTCGTAGCGGATGAACTGCGCATCAAAGGGCCGCATGGCCAGCACCGAGCCGGCATCGTTGAAGGCGGCGCCGTCCGCCTGCTCCCGCAGGTCGAACAGCGGCACATAGATCAATTCATCTACCTGCACCGCGCGCACGCCGTGGGGCGCCGCCGCCCGCCGGGATGCACCCTTCGCCTCGCCACCGAGCAGGCCGGCCGGTGTGGTGTTGTATTCCTTGGCAAGCACCTCCAGCTCAAACGCGTCCGGCAAACTGTCGCCCCGCTCCATGTTCCAGATCGTGTTGCGGTGAACCCCGACCGTGGCCGCGACGTCATTGATTTCGCGGGCGCCCCGCGCCGCCCTGCAGCGCTGGCCAAACTGAAGCATGAAGGCTGATCGGGCCTCTGCCCGCACGGCTTTCAGGCCCGTCTTGTCCGCAGCCTCAGCCGCATGGTGGAGATACCAGGCAACCGGCTCCTCCGCCTTGACCGGCGGCGTGCGCTCAAAGGTATAGGGCTGGGCGCCCTGCGTGTTGTCGCGCTCCGGCAGCGCTGCTTCTTTTGTGCTCATGAACACTATTTTGTGGCAATGAACACAAAACTTCAAACAGATTCAAATAAAAACAGCAATTTCGACCAAATTCGTGAGCAAATGCTCAAATAAAGCGGCAGCCGGAAGCCATTTTTGCCGATCTAAGCTCAAAATAATGAGCATGACCACAAATAAATCAACACCTCTCCAAGAAGATATGCACCCGGCTGACGTGATTGCCGCCCTGCGCAAGCGCGGCACCAGCCTCCGAAAAATCGCCATTGAAAACGGCTACAGCCATATACAACGGGTGCTCACCAGCCCCTGGCTCGCAGCAGAGCAACTGGTGGCAAAGGCGCTGGATAAGCGGCCCGAAGAGCTATGGCCTTCACGCTACGTCAACCCTGCCGACAGGGCACTGGCCTTCAAGCAAACTCGCCGGATCGTGGTGACCATGCCTCGCATCCGCAAGCATGCGCCCCGAGACGCCGGGCCTGAGTAACTTGCCGACGCCCTCCCCCGCACGATGAAAAGCCCGGCTGCCCCGGCCGGCCACGGCGAGACATCGCCTCGTCCTGCGGCACACCCCACGCACTCCACAAGGAAACTCACATGCTGCTGTCCAGCACCGGGATCAGGCTTCGTATTTACCTGCGCACACATGACGGCGACGATGTTTTGGTAGAGCTGGAAAGCGACGACATCGAGAAAGCCGCGATGGCCAAAGCCCAGATGACCGAGGAAGAAGTTCACCCGGTCAAGCTGGTCCGCTTTGAGCTGGCCCCGCCGCTTGCGAGCCGCCGGGACACACCTCAACCCCCATCAGGCATATAGAGTGTGAGCAGGCACTTACACCACTACGTGGCAACTAAGCGCTATTGAATTCATAGCTACTCGCCCATGCAGTTATTGGGCTAGAGCGCGATTTGACCATCAAATATGACTCCGACCAAACGGCAGCCCGGTCAATCCGCAAAGGCCCACTTGCCGTTTCCGATAAGCCCCGGCCGCCCCCCGGCTAGTCTTCCTCGCCACCGTCCAGGACCGCCTTGTCCGACTGCCATAACTCACCCGAATGAAAGCGGCGGCGGTACTCCGGCGGCGTCAGCTGAAGACGCCGCCGGAAGGCGCGGCGCATGGCCTCGGGTGTCTCAAAGCCGCAATGCGCCGCGATCTCTTTCATGGACTGATCGGTCTTCTCCAGAATGCGGCGCGCCGCGTCAATGCGCGCGTCGTTCAGGAAGGCCATCGGGCTGACGCCACACTCACGCACAAACACCCGCGACAAATTCCGCGCGCTCATATGCACACGGCTGGCAATCGAGTTCAGCGTATGCGGAACCTGCAGGCTTTCAAGGATGTAGCGCTGCACCGTTTCCACATCGGTATCCCGCTCAGCCTGCATGTTCAGCAAAGGGCTGAACTGCGACTGGCCGCCAGACCGGCGCAAATACACGATCAGGAACTTGGCGACGCCCAGCGCTAGGGGGCGGCCAAAATCTTCCTCCACCATCACCAGAGACAAATCAATGCCCGCCGTAACACCGGCCGTTGTGTAGAGCTGCTTGTCCTTAATGTAGATCTGGTCCGACTGCACATGCGCGCGCGGAAACGATTTCGAAAGATGCGCCGCATCCATCCAGTGCGTGCTGACCGTTTTGCCATTAAGAAGCCCCGCAGCCCCCAGCGCAAACACCCCATTGCAGATGGCCGCCAGCCGCCGGCAACTGCGGCTCTGCTCCTTCAGCCACGCACTCAGCGCAGCATCATTCATCACATCAAAGATGCCCAGCCCACCGGGAACGATCACCGTGTCGAAGTTGGGGCAAGGGTCAAAGATGGTCCGGTCAGGCACCACCGTCATGCCGCTGGAGGACGAGATGCTGCTGCGCGTACTGCCGATGGTCATGATCTCGTACTGGCATTCCCCCTCGCTGAGGATTTTGACCTCCGCAAAAGCGTCCCGCGGCCCGGCGATATCCAGCAATTGGAAACCCGGAAAGAGCAGCATGCCCACGGAAACTTTTTTCATCGGGGGATGGTAGCAAAGGCAACCCGGTCAGACGTTCAAAAGAGCACCCGTTCGAGGTGGGTGACACCGCAGGCTACAGCCTCGGGGTATTGTCTGACGTATCCTTCCGATGCAAACGCGCGATGCATCGATCCAGACGCTCTAACCTGAGTGCCAGATACCCAACCTCGCGAGGCTCGCATGAACAGGTCCACATCCCCTTCCACACCATTGCCGCTGCGCTCGCCGCGGGAATCGCAGTCGCCTCCCTCTCCAGCGCCGGTGAATCTTGATGAAGAGTCAGTTGTGGGCGAGGAAGACCCGGGGGCAGCACTTGACTTGCCTACCTCTTCGCCTGCCAAGCCGCCCTCAGAGAAACCGGAGCGCTGAAACCGCGCTCAGCCTCGGGCATCAAGACGTAGGATCATTCTGCGCCCCTTTGAGGATCTAAAGCACCCTTAACTGTTTTCATCGCTTGCTCATACATAGCTGCGGTCATCTCTTGAAATTTCTGCAGATCTGTCTCCAGCCCGAGTTCCACTCGAACTGCAGTTGCGAGTTCATCAACACAGTTGGCGAGGACCTTTACCTCTTCAAGAATCCAAAGTCCATAGGACCGACGACCTGCCATCAAAGCCGTTTCTGCGGTTGCGATATTTTCAGTATGGCTGTCGGCTTCTCTTCGCTGTATGTCAAAAGACTTTTGAAGCGCCTCAAATCCGCGAGGATCGTTTTTTAGAGTCTCATTATGGTGAGTCATCGCCGATAAGATGCGGGCGATCTCAGTTTGTGTAGTCGTATATAGCTTTTGGTAAGTGGCAATCTGACCTATAAAAATTTGTAAGGGCGCCACCTTGGTAATTCCCGTATAAATCAGTTTGTTAATCAAGGTTACTAGCTCACGACTTTTTGAAACGGTTGCCATCTCCCCAAGAATATTGATTCTGGCCGCAGAGGTAAGCAGACCGTTAAGGGATGCGGGTAGGTCTAGCCTTGATAAGTCTTGTTGTGCGAGGCCGCCAAGAAAACTTTGTGCCTTTACAAGCTCGCCGATCGCTTCAAGGTAAATCGTTCTGCGCGCGGTCGCAATTCGCTCCAGATGAGATTCTTCGGTGCTATGTTGCCTGTCAAGGACTGCTTGTTCCCGGGTCTGTTCCCGCTCAATAGCGGCCTCATTTGCAGCGTGCGCCAAACCGACATGAAGACGCTTTTCTGATGCCTCCAATTCCAATTTGGTGCGTCTTCCGGCTTCCCTCAAGTTGAGATACACGCCTAACAACGTGACGGCTGCGACCCAAACCGCTACATTTTCGTAAAGAGGAACTCGTGTTTCTGGAACAGGCGTTACCGCGATGGAGAGGGCAACGGATGCGGAAGCGGGGGGCATTGCTGGCAGAACAAATTCCGACATTGTTTTGCTGGGCGAAGGCACTGCGGCCTGATTGGACACAGGTCCAGAGGATACGGGGGCGGGTTGAATTGCGATTGTGCTCATCGGTTAATTCTGCCCTTTAAACGAACGGAGACCTTTTGCTAATTTGCACAAAAAATCCAACAACCATTTTTTGATGTTGAGTCTTATGATCCCGGCTTGCAATACCCCACATCGGACTCCCGAAAACGAAAAAACCCCGAAAAGCGGGGCTTTCAAGGCATTTCTCAGATTCGTCGGGACTGGTCTGGATGCATGTTGGCGGGAGGGTGTCAGTCTTATATCGGCCTAACAGCCGCATAAACATTGGGCTCGTCAAAGGTCAGGAAGAACCGGTTCCCCCTATTATTCCTCCGGTCTTGAAAATCACTTCTTTAACAAGCGGCTTTGCAAGGTGTGAAACGGAAATAAAAATCTGGATAGGCGCTTTGCCCTGCCTTCTCAATGAAGCTTGGTCCACGCGGCAACTCCAAATGTCGCCGACACCAATCATGTAGGGCAAGTTTTTTCCAAAGTGGACCTGGAAAACTGAACCGCTACTACTGAAGGTCCCGCCGATGTCTAGCTTTTGCTCTGCCCAAACGCTCAAAATAGTCGTGGGGTATATCCCGATATTTGCCAGCTCTATGTGAATAGAGGGCTGCAGTTCAGCTGCGCCATTCGGATCGCCAAGTATCGGAACAGCCTTGCTGTCGTGATAGTAGGTATCTGCGCGGACCATAAACTTTAGGCGCGCTGCGTTCCGCCGCCATTTGACGATGTCCCAAGCAAAAACGACAGTGGCGAGCACCGCCCCCCACAAAGCTAGTATCAAGGTGATGGTCATTTTTTCCTCCCGCTTTTCTAGGCTTAGAGGACTTTAAGGCCAAACTCAATTGGACCCAGGTTTTTAGTCGCTTTCGGCGGATGGTTTACTTCAACGAGTCGTAGTCCCGCTCGCACTTGAGGCCGGCCGCGCGGGTGGTGTCGGCGTAGCTGGCCAGGTCGCCCGCTCGCCGATCAGCCCGGCCGAGCACGTCGGCGAGCACCATGATGGCGTCGCCGGCTGCCGCGCACTCGATACAAGTGGAGGAATTGCGGTGGGCATTGGTGGCCTCAATCCGTAGGCTCATCTAGATAGAACAGAGGTACTTCAATGTCCTCGGCATCCTGTGATCATCCTTCCCGATATCTGAGGCTTACATCCATGTTGATCGACCTGAGCGCATTTTCTTGCGCGTCAGAGCTGCTCACTTCGAATTTCTCCCAGAAGCCTTTTTCAAACGAAACTACCGTACCGGCTTTTGGAGACGCATGCTCCAGCCGTAGCACGTCATTCTTTCGCACCAGTTTTATACCTTTGCTCTCGGCCCAAGGCTGTAGACGACTAATTACTCGTTTAAATTTATCCATGTTCGCGCTCCTTTGGACTACTTCGACGCAATCTACGCCTCACGCTCGTCCACCCAGTGTGAGTCGGGGCCGCTCCCCGGTGGCCTAACATGAGCTGTGGCGCTTGAAGGCTAGGACTTCGGCGGCGCTGAGGGGGGGCTTGGCATGAATCCCCGCACCACCCAGGAGAAGACAAGCCACAAGGCATACAAACAGAGCGCCCCACCGACGAGATAGCCCACGGCAATAAGAACGTATTTGAACTGCTCTTTCCACAGTGAACCTGTTTTCTCTTTAAGCCCGATGCAGATCGCAACGTATGGGCGGCTAGGTTGGCAGTAGAACTGAATTACTTGCATGTCTGACCAAGATGCGTGCTGGCCATAGCGCAAGGTGAAGCCCTCGGACTTTTCGCCAACGGCCAAGAAATTCATTATGTCCATCGCGGTCTCGCGTTCAAGCCGCGGCTGCGCAGGTAGATCTTGCCAAAGTATGATCGCGCCGAAGAGAAGCACCACTGAGGAGAACAGTAGGTAGATGCGCCTCAGACCCTCGACCAGGTTAACCCTCATGTCATTCCCTGCTGCCTCGGCTTTGAAGAACACTAGCGGTTATCTTTCCACGCGAGCCCATTGATGCCACAGTTCCGCTCTAGTCCAGTTATAGAGTCCTCCACCGAGTACTTCTTGGCCCTATAGGAATCAATCACCACCTGCACGTAGGCGCGGCAGTTAAGCGGCAAGCCGCTTTCTTTTCCGTAGATAGGCTTCGCGTTGTCATCGAGTTGATCGCAGCCCGCCAGCATGGAAAGCACTACAACCGCGAATAGTAATTTCATGTCAATCCTCCGAATACCCTTACGCCTCACGCACGCGCCCTATTTTTGCTCTGTTACCAATACCTTGTCATCAACTCGAACGAAATAAAGGTGGCCCGTCCAACGATCAAGCAAGTAGATGTAGGGTCCCTCGCCTGTTGATACTGGCTGCCAACGCACCATCCACGCAAACGCCAGTAAGACTACTAAGGCTGCGCCGTACCAAGCGAGTTCCTTTTTGCTCATGATGGCTCTGCTTGCGGATTCAGCTGGGCGTACTATTTGCGGCCGCCAACATACCGCCCACCCTTACCGCTCTTGCCGGACCCGCCCACGCGCTTGCTCCCCTTGCGGCCGGCGGCTTCGACGGTCGACGCCTTACCTACAGCACTGACACCTTGAAGCGTGTTGCTCAATGACTGCTGCGGCATCATCTCGACTGCCGTTGCAAACCCGGACGCCAACAAAGCTGTGATTGCGACTATCGTTTTCATTCTCGTCTCCTGTTGATTTCAATAGGCCGCGCGTGACTCATCGGCAAACGTATTGGCCCGAGCTCGTATAGCCGCAGTGCTGCTGCGGAAAGGCTGGCTGCTGATAGACAGGCGCCGGTGCTGGGGCATAGTTGGGCTGCACCGTGCCGGCCTGGCCGGTGTAGGGGTTGGTATTGCCCTTGGTGCTGTAGTTGTCCAGATTCGTGCTATTCGGCGCGGTGCGAACGTGCCCCTCTACATATGTGCCGTTCTTGGTAACGTGCGGTCGAACATAGGTTTGAGCAAAGGCGGTCCCGACTGCGACGGTGGCCACGACTAAAACAATTGCTGATTTCATGTTGTCTCCTGAGAATCCCACGGGCCGCATGGGTGCGGATCCTTCGAACTTCAATCTTGGTTAACAGCCTGCGTAGTTCTTCCGGCCGCTCTTGGAAATCGTGTACGTCCCACCGCGCGGGCCGACATGGCAGGTAGGCCCACCGCCCTTTGCCGGGGTGGATGGTGTCGCGGCCGGAGTCGCTGGAGTTGTCGGCGAAACCGCTGCTGTTTTCTTGCCACCATGGCAGTGATAGTCGCCAGTCTTGCGGTTCGTATGACAGCCCTGTGCATCCGTGCCGCCGGAGTGAGCAACGGCAAATCCGCATGCCAGTATCAGCGCGAGCCCACAGAGTGGTTTCATGGTGTCTCCAGCCTTTGTCACACATAGTGACATATGCACTCACTAGACGCCTCCTCTAATTAGAGGGCGTGGCTATTGACCTTTAAGTCATAGCATGGTTGGTACCAGGAGAATTAAATGGCGAGATTTACCGTTCGAGTCGTCTTGCACAACAACGCTACTTGGGATGACTACAACCTGCTTCACGTAGAACTAGGTAAGCGCAATCTGATTGATGTAATCACTGGAGACAACGGCGTTATTTACCGTTTACCTCCGGCCGAGTATTACGGTGAAGGACCCGTAACGGCCGCGCGATGCCGCGAGATCGCCGCGGAAGCCGCTCAGCTCATTGGTAAGCGATATTCAATCTTTGTCACCGAAGGGGAAATCCGCAGCTGGCAGGGGCTCGATAGAGCATAAAAATTCTGCACAAGCTAACGGTGGGACACTCAAAAACGAAAAAGCCCCGGCAAGCGGGGCTTTCAAGGCATTTCTCAGATTCGTCGGGACTTGTCTGGATGCATGTTGGCGGAGAGGGTGGGATTCGAACCCACGGTACCTTGCGGTACGCCTGATTTCGAGTCAGGTACATTCGGCCACTCTGCCACCTCTCCAGTGTGGAAAACGGATTCTAACAGCTGCGGGCGGCCTACTTCCCGGCTGGGGCCAGCACCTTGATGCCACCCATGTAGGGCTGCAGCGCTTCGGGCACGGCGACGGAGCCGTCTGCCAGCTGGTAGTTTTCCAGCACGGCCACCAGGGTGCGGCCTACGGCCAGACCTGAGCCGTTCAGGGTGTGGACGAACTCGTTCTTGCCTTGGGCGTTTTTGAAGCGGGCTTGCAGGCGGCGGGCCTGGAAGGCTTCGCAGTTGGAGACTGAGCTGATTTCGCGGTACGTGTTTTGGGCGGGCAGCCAGACTTCCAGGTCATAGGTTTTGGTAGCACCAAAGCCCATGTCGCCGGTGCACAGCAGCATGACGCGATACGGCAGGCCGAGCTTTTGCAGGATGGCTTCGGCGTGACCTGTCATCGCTTCCAGTGCTTCGTAGCTTTTTTCAGGATGCGTGATCTGCACCATCTCGACCTTGTCGAACTGGTGCTGGCGGATCATGCCGCGGGTGTCGCGGCCGTAGCTGCCGGCTTCTGAGCGGAAGCACGGCGTGTGTGCGGTGAGCTGCAGGGGCAGGTCGGCCTCGGCCACGATTTCATCGCGCACGAAGTTGGTCAGTGAGACTTCCGACGTGGGGATGAGATACAGCGCGACCCTCTCGGCTTCGGCGGCGCCTTCTTGTCCGCCCTTTTTGACGGCGAACAAATCTTCTTCAAACTTGGGCAGCTGGCCGGTGCCGCGCAGTGAATCGCTGTTGACGATATAGGGCGTGTAGCACTCGGTGTAGCCGTGCTCTTGCGTCTGCACGTCGAGCATGAACTGCGCGAGCGCCCGATGGAGGCGCGCGAGCTGGCCCTTCATGACGGTAAAGCGCGCGCCGGTCAGCTTGGTGCCCATTTCAAAGTCCAGGCCAAGCGGTTGACCCACATCGACGTGGTCTTTGACTTCAAACGAGAATGCGGCGGGCTCGCCGCCCAGGCCTTCAATCGGGCTCCATTTGCGCACTTCCACGTTGCCAGCCTCGCCCGCGCCCTGTGGCACGCTTTCGTGCGGCAGGTTGGGCACGGCCAGCAGCAGGCCCTGCATGTCGGCCTGGATCTGCTCGAGGCGTGCGGCGGACGATTCAAGTTCGGCTTTGGAAGCGCTCACTTGCGCCATCACGGCGCTGGCGTCTTCGCCTTTGGATTTGAGCTGGCCGATTTGCTTGGACAGCGTGTTGCGCTGGTTCTGCAGCTCTTCGGTGCGGATCTGCAGGGCCTTGCGTTCGGCCTCCAGACTTTGGAAGGCGCCCACGTCCAGGAAGGCTTGCGGGGTTTTGCGGGTTTCCAGGCGGCGAATAGCCGACGGCAGGTCTTTGCGAAGCAGGTTGATGTCTAGCATGGCTTGATTGTATTTTGTGGCGACCTGACGGCCTTAGTTCAGGCTGGCCGGGTCCAGGTTAGCGCCGCAGATGATGAGGCAGACCTTTTCATCGGCGCGCGGGGTGTAGCGGCCGCTTTGCAGCGCGGCCAGCGGCAGGGCCGCGGCGGGTTCCACGGCCAGTTTCAGTTCTTTCCACAGCCACAGTTGTGCGGCGCGTATCGATTCGTCGGTGAGCAGCAGCGCATCGCGCACATGCGCCTGCGTAACGTCCCAAGCCAGGCTACCGATGCGTTTGGCGCCCAGCGAATCGGCGGCAATGCCGCTGACGGCCACGTCGACCGGTTCGCCGGCCTCGCGCGCTTTGTACAAGGTGGGCGCCAGCTCGGGCTCCAGCGCCACCACGCGGCTGCGTTGCTCAAACCAGCTGGCCACGCCGCCGATCAGGCCGCCGCCACCCACGCTGACGAGTACGGAGTCAGGTACGCCGCCCTGCTGCTCAATCTCTGCCGCCATGGTGCCGGCCCCGGCCAGCACTTCGGGCTGGTCGTAGGCGTGCGTGAGCAGTGCGCCGGTTTCCTGCTGGCGGGTCAGGCAGGCCTTCAGTGCATCGGCGTACGCGGCGCCTGTGACTACCACGTGCGCACCCAGCGCGGCCAGTTTGGCGCGCTTGGCGGCGCTTGAGACTTCGGGCACAAACACCTCACAGCGCACGCCCAGCTCTTTGGCTGCAGCCGCCGTCGCAATGCCGGCGTTGCCGCCTGAGGCCACGATCACGCCACTGGCCGGAATGGGGTTGGAGAGCAGGCGGTTGAGCATGCCGCGCGCCTTGAAGCTGCCACCGGTTTGCAGATGTTCGAGCTTGAGCCAGACTTCGGTACAGTTCACGCCCAGCGCCTTGCCGGGCAGCTTCCACAGTGGAGTTTTATGAATAAAGTGGCTGTAGCCCTTGTCGAACGTGCGCAAGCAGCTCTCAATTTGATAGCGAGTGGTCATATTCGAAAAAGGAAGAGAAAAAGAAGAAATCAGATCAGAGCTGGTGCAGCTGGCTGTCGCTCACTTCCAGCACCTGGCCTTGTGCGTCCAGCTTCAGGCCTTTGGGCAGCGGAAACTTGATGGTTTCTTCAATGCCGTCCATCTTGCGCACCGACACCGCGCCCAGCGCCTTGATGCGGTCTATGACCTGCTTGACCAGAATCTCGGGGGCCGATGCGCCAGCCGTCAGGCCCACGCGGCTCTTGCCTTCAAACCATTCTTCTTTCAGCTCGCTGGCGTCGTCGACCATATAGGCCTCGGTGCCCAGCTTGGCGGCCAGCTCGCGCAGGCGGTTGCTGTTAGAGCTGGTCGGGCTACCGACCACGATGAGAATGTCGACCTGCGGGCTCAGCACCTTGACGGCGTCTTGCCGGTTTTGCGTGGCGTAACAGATGTCTTGCTGCTTGGGCTCGCGCACTTGCGGAAAGCGCTGCTTCACCGCTGCGCTGATCTCGGCCGCGTCGTCCACGCTCAGCGTGGTTTGCGTAACGACCGCCAGGCGCTCGGTCTGGCCTGGGTTGATACGCCAGACATCGGCCACGTCTTCGACCAGGTGGATGCCGCTGTCGAGCTGGCCCATGGTGCCTTCAACTTCGGGGTGGCCCTTGTGGCCGATCATGATGAATTCGTAGCCCTCTTTGTTGAGCTTGGCCACTTCGACGTGCACCTTGGTCACCAGCGGGCAGGTGGCGTCAAAAATCTGGAAGCCGCGCCGCTCGGCTTCCTTCTGGATGGCCTGGCTCACGCCGTGGGCGCTGAACACCAGGGTCGCGCCTGGAGGCACGTCGTCTAGCTCTTCAATAAAGATTGCGCCCTTTTCCTTGAGGTCATTGACAACGTAGGTGTTATGCACGATCTCATGACGCACGTAAATCGGTGCGCCGAATTTCGTCAGGGCGCGCTCGACGATTTCAATCGCGCGGTCGACGCCGGCGCAGAAGCCTCTTGGTTCGGCCAGCAGGATTTCTTGCGGGAGCAGTTTGGATTCAGTCATAGCACTCCAATCACTTGCACTTCAAATACGACCGGCTGGCCTGCCAGCGGGTGGTTGAAGTCGAACTGCACCGCGTCGCCGCCTTCTTTAATCTGCTGCACCGCACCGGCGTACTGACCCATGCCGTCCGGCGTGGGGAACTGCACCACATCGCCCACCTTGTACTGCTCGTCCGGGTCGCCCAGTTCATTGAGCAGCTTGCGCGCCACCCACTGCACCAGCTCGGGATTGCGCTCACCAAAGGCCTCGCCGGCGGGCAGCTCAAACGTGGTGCGCGTGCCTTCGGCCAGGCCCAGCAGGCGCTGCTCGATGGCCGGCGACAGCTCGCCTGTGCCCAGGCTCAGCGTGGCAGGTTTGCCGTCAAAGGTGTTGATGATGTCGGCGCCCGGTTTGCCGCCCACAGCGGGGCCGGCCATGCGGTAGTGCAGCGTCAGGAAGGAGCCCTGCTCGACAAGCGGGGCGGCGGAGAGTTCCACGGTGGGCATAAGGCTTTCGGGGGCCGGCCCTGGGGCGGCGGGCCGTGTTGGTAAACAGGTAAATCGGGGAAAGAGCCTCTATTGTAGAAAGTACCGTCGGGCCGGGCCAAATCAGGTCTTTTACCGGCTCATTCCCGGTTTTTTACCCCTGGCGCCGCCCCCCGCCGTCTCTATATATATGCGTCCGGAAGCCCGTTCCGTAGCTCTTCGGTAGCCAACCCTCCGCTACGCTGCGCCCCCATGATCCTCAAAGACCTCCCCCAAGACGCTCGCCCCCGCGAAAAACTGCTGGCCCGCGGCCCCGGCGCCCTCACCGACGCCGAACTGCTGGCTGTGCTGCTGCGCACCGGCATGCCCGGCAAAAACGTGCTCCAGATGGGCCAGGAGCTGCTGCGCACCTTTGGCGGCCTGTCCGGGCTGCTGCACACCACAGCCGACGACCTCCAGCGCATCAACGGCCTGGGCGGCACCGCCAAGCGGGCGCAATTGGTCGCCGTGCTGGAGCTGGCCCGCCGCGCATTGGCTGAAAAGCTGAAAGACAAAACCATCTTCGACACCCCCCAGGCCGTGCGCGACTATTTGCAGCTGCAGCTGGGCAGCCGGCCGCATGAGGTTTTTGCCGTGCTGTTCCTCGACAGCCAGCACCGCCTGATCGCACTGGAAGAGTTGTTTCGCGGCACCCTCACGCAAACATCGGTATACCCGCGCGAGGTCGTCGTGCGCGCATTGGCCCTGAACGCCGCCAGCGTGGTGCTGGCCCACAACCACCCCAGCGGCGCAGCCAAGCCCTCACGCGCCGACGAGGCACTCACGCAGACTATCAAGGCGGCACTCGCGCTGATTGATGTGCGTGTGCTGGACCATTTTGTGGTGACCAGCAATCTCGCGGTGTCTATGGCTGAGCTGGGCTTGCTCTAAAGGCGCAAACCCGCGAAGCCACTCCCTAGATCGCGCCCTTGGTGACTACTTTCGGCGTGAGCTCAAGAAATGGGTTGGATTTCGCGAATGCCTTGGTGGCGGCCTCAATCTCGGCCTTGTCAAACGTCGACAGGCGTTCCGACTTTGGGTCGAGGTAGAAGGCCATCGCCAAGGCGCGCTTGCGCTCGGCCAGGTTTTTAGTCAATCTGGCTTCCAACGCATAGGGCCAGGATTGCCACGGCTCGAACTTCTGGGTCTTTTTGACCCAGTCCAGCGCCAGCGCCGTGATCCTGCTGCTGCCGGTCATGTCCGCCGTCAGGGAGGCAATCTCTGCGAGGGTGTACTGCGTCAGCACGGCTTTTTTGTCCGTGTGCGGCCTGCTGTACAGGGCGTGCTGAAGAAATTGCAGGGCTTCGTCGTTTTTGCCTGACGCACCGGCAAGAACCGCCTTCGTCAGAAAATAGTCAAAGCGCTGGTCCAGCTTCTTGAAGTCGCCCAGGATTTTCTCGACACCCGAGGTGTCGCCGGCCTTGGCGGCCGCATAGGCGTAGTAAGGCAGATAGGGCGAATTGGGCAGATAGGCCTGTTGATTCACAAAGTCGTAGTTGGCCGCCGCTTCATCGAAGATCGATTTTGCCGCCGCAAAGTCCTTGAGCTTGATCGCCCGGTACGCTTCCACGAAGTAGGCGTGAACGGACTTCACGCGGCGTTTTTCGGGTGCCGTCTTCAACATCGCGCTGCTCTCATGAACCACCATGGGATATTGGGGCACCTTCCACCACTGCAGGTCCATTGCATCGATCGCCGCCGACAAATCGCTGGAAGGAGTTCGGTCGGTGGTTGCAAATCGCACGAGGTATATGGCAGCGGCATTCGTGCCTTCGCCCGCGCCCTTGAACTCGCTTTGCTGCGCCCACGCCACAACTTCCGGCTCTGACAGGGCGGCCATGTGGTGCCCGACAAGTGCCGACTCCCAGATATGGGGCGCTTTGGTTTCCTTCACCAGCACCTTGAAGCCGTCCCACGCCTCTTTGGAATGGCCGCTCACATGGAGCATGCCTAGATAGTCCCTGTAGGCGTAGGACTCTTTGTAGCGCTGGGCACGGGTCAAGGTGCCGGCCATAGCCGCATTGAGGTCGCCGGCCAGAAGCTTCAGGCGCAGGTCGCTTGTCATTTCGCCGGCAGCCCCCGTGCCTTGGGAGACCGCAATCTTGTAGAAAGGCACGGCAAGGTCAAAATGACCTGTCCAATAAAAGTACGACCCGGCCTCGTACGCATAGTTTGCAATGCCCACCCGGTTTTCCTCCGAGCCCTTCTTGAAACCCTCGTAGGCATGAAATACCTTGGCGGCCGCGTTCACATCACCCGATTCGATCAACAGCCGCGCCAAAGCTTCATAAGACGCCCAGTAAGCGGGCGAAAGTGCAATGTTCTCCCGAAGCAAAGCTTGCGCTGCCTTGTTGTCCCCGCGCTCAAGTGCTTCAACCACGAGCATTTCATTGCGCCGTGGCGAGCCCGTGAAGCGCCCTGCGATGGACTTCATGAGCTCGCTCACCTGCCCCTTGTCGGGATACATACGGTAGTGATAGGCAAGCTGCGCCAAAGTGTGGATTTCCGTGGTCGCGTTCTTGAATGCGGCCAGGTCGTTGTTCACGTTCGTCTCCGGATTGCCGCCGTCAGCCCATGTCCAGTAATAGGGCCGGTAGGGTATATCGGTGTAGTAAAGATTGTCGTGATGCCCGTAGTACTGTTTGCCGTCCGCGCCGAACTGGTCACGCGCCCTGTTGGCGACAAGGGACTGCCCCTGCTCCCAGTAATACGCATTGAACGCGTTCTCATGGGAGGCTTTGTCCAATGCTGCTTTCTCAGCCCCTCCACCGTTGGCTGCGAGCCGGGCCTCCGCCTTTGATCGCTCAAACGCGTAATAGGGGTAGCCTTTGTAGCTTGCGTCAATGCTGTTGGCAAAAACTATGGCCTTGTTCGAAGTGCCCTGGATCTGGGACAGGAAATTGATGTAACGCATCAAGTTGTCGTTACCGGTCTCCTGCAGCAGCGTCAGGTAGTCAAGCGGCCCGGGTTTGTTGAACGTGAACTCGCAGCACAACCTGGCCACATTGGCGTCCATGAACTGGCGGCCGTGGTGAAACACCGAAAGGTTGGCGATGGCCCGGATCTTCTCGGGATCACCCAGGGCCGAAGACCCGCGCACCATTTCTTCCAGTGAATGCCCCTTGACCGGCAGTTCATAGTCCAGAAGCATTTTCAACGAGGCATTGTCGTACTGCGACCAGCCGTCCCAGTCCACAAAAGCCCGGGTTACAACGAACGGCCATATCTCTCCCGGCAGCTTGAGCGCAGCCACTTCAGCCATTGATTTTTTGGCTGTGATCACGCCGTAAGCCGCAGCAATCCTGTTTTCGTCCAGCTTCTGGATGAGCTTCTTCAAGGGGTTCTTTTCGCGTGCAGCAGCCGCGCGTACTTCAGGCAAATTTCCGTTCAGGGCGGCGAGCAGCCCCCGTTCCTCATCCGTCTGCGGCACGTCCAGCAGTTTGATGGCCGCCATGCGCAAGCCCAGGGCCATATAGGCCCGCGCGCGAAGGGCACGGTATTCAGGAGATGCGGGTGACAGGCTCAAGAGCGCCAGAAGCGCCTTCTCGGCAAACACCTCTTTCGCTCTCTCGGTGTTTGCGGGGGTCAACGCGCTGTACAGCAGGAATCCATACGCATCCTGCGCCGGATTGCCCGTCGACGCCGTCAGGCTGACGGGAGACGCCGGCAGCGCAGCCATCTCCAGCCTGCTTTCCATCTGCGCAAAGAGGGGTGAGGCGGCATCCGCTCCCACTGACTTCATGATTTCCGGCAGCACGGACTCATAAGCCTGGACAGCCGGAACATCGCCCTCCAGTGAAATATTGTCAAACTTCTTTGTGGCAACCGGGCCGGCCCAGCGGGCCCCGCTGCGCGCGACGCCTGTGTAGTCCTGGATCAATACGGCAATCGACATTTTTTCCTTGCGGTCATGCCCTGCATAGCCCCAAATAATGCGCTTCACGCCCATCGCGTCCGCCAGCTTGTAAATGTCGTCCTGTTTGAGTTGCCGCTGCCCCTCTCCCAGTGCTTTTGCCACCAGATAAGGGTCGGGAATTTTGACCTTCTGCGACTGGGCGATGCCCATGGCAAGCTCAGCCGTCATGAGGGACCGTGCCGACCTGTCGACAGCCCATCCCCAGACCTGGAACGGCACCACCAACACGTCAAACTTCCCGTTTGACAGTGTCTTCTCGTAGAAGGCTTTCTCGTTGCGCTGCCACTCGGAAACCGGGCGCGGATAGCTGCGCGGCACAAAGCGGGCCATGGCATGGTCTTCAAAAGGCGGTAGCAGGGCGACCCTGGCCGCCTCAGCGGCTACAGCGGCTGCCCGAGCAGCTGCGGCAGCCGCTGCTTGCTGCTCTCTCGCTTCGTTCGCGGCCGCCTCGGCCCGCTGGTCCTGAACATATTGAACGCCAAATGCGCTCGCGCAGAACAAAAGGGCTGCGCAAAGTACGGCAGTAGACCGCTTCATTTTCTCTCCCTGAATTCATAAGCCAGACCTGGCCGAGCGGGGCTGGATGATATGTAGACGTTCGAACCGCCAAGCCCGGGATCGTACTGTAGCCACCCGCAAGTCGCTGTCTTAATCATGCGAAGCGTGGTTTATCTACATCGGTGAGTACGGAAGCACTAAGATAAAGTAAGCGCCATGAAAGCGCCCGCCCTGAAAAGCCTCAAGGACCTCAAGGCCGTCAAGCAAGACATCGAGGTCCGCGCCAAACTCGAAAAAGAACAGGAAGCCGCGCGCATTGCAGCCGCCGCCAGGGCCAAAGCCGAGAAAGAACTTTTCTCGCGCGCCGTCGGCCCCGTGAAAGCCCTGCCTGCCAAACACCTGCCCGGCCACAAAGCGTCATTGCCGGCAGCGCAAGCCGCGCCGATCCCGGTGCAGCAGCAGCGCGACGAACTCGCGGTGATGCGCGAGGCGATCTCTGATGAATTTGATGTGGAAACGCTGCTGGACACCGACGAAGCGCTGAGCTTCCGGCGGCCGGGCATGGGGCCCGATGTGGTGCGCAAGCTGCGCCGCGGCGGCTGGAGCATCCAGGGCCAGCTCGACCTGCACGGCCTGCGCCGCGAGGATGCGCGCGAAGCATTGGCTCACTTCATCAAGGACGCGCACAGGGTGGGCTGGCGCTGTGTGCGCGTGGTGCACGGCAAGGGCCTGGGCTCGCCGGGCAAGACGCCGGTGCTCAAGGGCAAGGTGCAAAGCTGGCTGATCCAGAAGCAGGAAGTGCTGGCCTTTGTGCAGGCACGCCCGGCCGAGGGTGGCGCCGGCGCGTTGGTGGTGTTGCTGGTGGGCTAGGTACACCCCTGCCGGCGCTCACTGCGTGTAGCGCCTTCTCCCCTGCAGGGGACGGCGCCTGTGGCCTGGCGAAGCCAGTTCCACGGCGCCTGCTGGAACTTTGCCGTCGGCCAAACGTTGACCAACTGCGTCACTTGTTATCAATTCAGGAGCTATTAGCCCAGGCGGTTATTTGGCTAGAGCCCGATTTGACTCACAACCTGATTGAAGCGCGCTGTCACCTGCCTTGTATCGCCCGACATCGCCCTGTCCGCCCTATTCACCCCGGTTGCGCATCCAGTCGGCCGTCTGGAAGAAAGAGGCATTGAGCCGCGTGCGCAGCCCTTCGTCGACCCCCGTCTCGCGCATGGCCTGGTCCATACAGGCCAGCCACTGGTCGCGCTCGGCAATGCCGATGGAGCCGCCGCCGGTGGATTGCGGCATGTGGCGCATGCGAAGGCGCGGGTGGCCGAAGCGGTCGGTGTAGTACTGCGGCCCGCCCATCCAGCCGCACAAAAACCAGAAGAGGCGCTGGCGGGCATTTTCAAGCGTGCTGCCGTGGGCGGCGCGCAGGGCTGTGTAGCCAGGCTCCAGGTCCATCAGGTCATAGAAGCGCTCGACCAATGCCTTCACCCGCTCTTCGCCGCCTATCCAGGCGTAGGGGGTTTCGAACGGGGGATTTCCGGGAGGGCGTTCTTCTATCTGCATATTGAGATTATCGAATGTCGGAGATTGGGGGTTGGTTGAAAGGGCTTTCTTTTTGTATGGCTGTATTGTGTTGATTGGTGTGCTCTTTGCTGAGAGCGGCTGGCCGGGGGTTGCCCGGCATGCAACCCTCAGCAAAAAGCACATCATCAAATTCCCGAACGGAGGTCAAAGGCGCCCGTTACTGCGCCTTCCGCAAAGTCTCCACCACAGGCGTATTCAGAACCGACCTCAACCCCCACCACCCCGCCGCCAACGCCAGCAAAGCCCCGGCAAGGCTGCCAAACAGCGGCACGGTCCACGACCCGGTCCAGTTGAAGTCAAACACAAATCGCGCCAAACCCCATCCCACCGCCAGCGCCACAACGGAAGCCAAAAAGCCGGCCAGCAACCCAACCCCCGCCAACTCCGCCCGCTGCACCTGCCGCAGCAAGGACGCACGCGCACCGACAGCACGCATGATGGCGAATTCGCGGGCGCGTTCTTCGCGTGTCGCGGTGATGGCGGCGAAGAGTACGACGAGGCCTGCGGCCAGGGTGAAACCGAACAGGAACTCGACGGCGCGTATGACCTGGTCGAGCACGCGCTGCACCTGCGCCAGCGTGCTGCTCATGTCGACATTGGTGATATTGGGAAAGGCTTTGACGAGCGTGTTGTCAAAACTTTGCGGGCGCGGCTGGCCGGGGATGACGGCCGCGGGTTCGGGTGCGCGGAAGGCGCTGATGAAGGAGACGGGCACATCGGCAGGCAGCTTGGCGACCGGGTACATCACAAAGAAGTTGACGCGCATGGAGCCCCAATCAACTTTGCGCAGGCTGGTGATTTTGGCTTCACTGAGCTGGCCGCCGATGTCAAAGCGCAGGGAATCGCCGAGCTTCAAACCCAGGGTTTTGGCCAAGCCGTCTTCAACGCTGACGGCGTCTTTTTCGCCGCCCGTCCATTTCCCGCCTGTCACCTGGTTGTGGCCCGGCATGTCTGCGCTATTGGACAGATTGAACTCGCGATCAACGAGGCGCTTGGCGCGGTCGTCTTCAAAGTCGTCGGGGGTGACGGGCTTGCCATTCACAGCGACGAGGCGCCCGCGGATCATGGGGTACCAGTCGAACTTTTTCACGCCACCGTCGCGCAGCGCCTGCTGAAAGGCGTCGCCCTGCTCGGGCTGCACGTTGATGACAAAGCGGTTGGGCGCGTCGGGCGGTGTGGCTTTGCGCCAGCTGCTGATGAGGTCGGTGCGCAGCAGCACGAGCAGCATCAGCGCCAGCAGACCGACAGCAAGCGCGCTGGTCTGCACGACGGCGTACACCGGCCGCGCCGACAGCTGTCGTGTGGCCAGCACCAGCCAGCGCGGTGCCGTGGCCTCGTTCACGCTGGCGCGCAGCAGCTTGACGGCGGCATAACTGGCCACGGCAAACACCAGCACGGCGCCGGCAAAACCACCGACGGCAATCAGGCCCAGTTTCAGGTCACTGCTGGCGGCCACCAGCAAAGCCGCAAAGCCGGCCACGCCCACACCCAGCACAGCCATCGAAGCGGGCTTGAGGTTGCCGACGTCGCGGCGTATGACGCGCAGCGGCGGCACCTGCGCCAGCTGCAGCACTGGCGGCAGGCCAAAGGCCAGCAGCAGCGTGAGGCCCATGCCCATGCCAAAGGCGACAGGCCAGAAGGTGGCGGCGGGCAGCACGGTTTCGACCAGGCCCGCCAGCAGCAACACAAAGCCGTAGTGCACGGTAAAGCCCAAGGCCACACCGAGCGCGCTGGCAAACAAACCGGCCAGCACAAACTCGAACGCATAGGCCAGCGCGATGGTGCGCTGCGGCTGGCCGAGCACGCGCAGCATGGCGCAATCATCCAGGTGCTTGGTGGCAAAGCCGCGCGCCACGATGGCGACCGCCACGGCGCTGAGCAAGGCCGCGAGCAGTGCGACGAGGTTAAGGAATTTCTCGGCGCGGTCCAGCGTCTGGCGCATTTCGGGGCTGCCGGATTCAAGCGATTCCAGCCGCACGCCGCGTATGCCCGATTCAGCGCCGGGCTTTTTGATTTCGTCGGTGGCCCACTTCACATAGGCCTTGACGGCCGGGTCTGTGCCAGCGACGGCAAAGCGGTAGTTGGTGCGGCTGGCGGGCTGGATCAGGTTGGTGGCCTTCACGTCGGCTTCATTGACCATGACGCGGGGCGAAAAACTGATGAAGCCGGCGCCGCGGTCGGGCTCTTGCAGGATGACGCGGGTGACTTTGAAGCTGCTGTCGCCCATGAGCAGTGTCTGCCCGAGCTTGAGGCCCAATGCGTCGAGCAGCGAGGCATCCGCCCAGGCGGTGCCGGGGGCGGGCACCTCGCGGGTGTTCTCGCCCAGGCTCTCCAGCGTGTCGGCCACTTTGAGGCTGCCGCGCAGCGGATAGCCTTCGGGCACGGCCTTGAAGGCGACCAGCTTGCTGGCGCCGCCGTCTTCGTCGCGCGCGCGGCCCATGGTGGGAAAGGTGACGGTAGAGATCCCTTTCAAGCCCAGCGCCTGCGCCTTGGCGATGAAGACCTCGGGCGTCACGCCATCACTGCGGACCACCGCGTCGCCGCCCAGCAGCTGGCGGGCGTCGCGCTGCAGGCCGCCTTTGAGGCGGTCGGCAAAGAAGCCCACCGCCGTCAATGCCGCGACGGCCAGCGTGACGGCCACGATGAGCAGGCGCAGCTCGCCTGCGCGCATGTCGCGCAGCATGGTTTTCCAGCCGAGCTTGATGAAAAGGGTGTTCATGCGCCGACCATAACGCAAAGTCCGTCTTCCTGAGCGATGGCCGGGTTTGCAGCCGGGTTATCCGGGCCCCAGGGGCGAGCCTAAGGCCGCGTGGCGCTGGCGGCAGGCGCGAGAGCAGCGGCCACGGGCGGCAAGGTATCCAGCCGCTTTTCGAGCGCGCGCAGCACCGGGCTGATGCCGGCGCCCACCTGGATCTGCGGATTGGAAAAACCGTCGTCCTTGCCGGCGTCGATCTCGCGCTGCTTGATCAGCGGCACGGCGCGGGAAAACGCCTGCTCGAAGGAATGGGTCTTGCGCAGTTGCTCGTCGAACATCGCACGGCCGAAGAAGGTGAGCTCGGACAAGCGCCCGCAACCGTAAGAGGTGTGTGTGGCGTCAGCAGCCGTCATGACCAGGGTGGTGTCGCCGGCCAGGGTGTCGACCCAGCCCCCTGAATAGCAGGCCGATATGGCAATGACGCGGTGGCGGATGCCTGCGTTGTCGAGCGCTTCGCGCAGCTCGCCGGGAGTGAGCGGCGGTACCTGCAGCGGCCAGTGGGCGGCCGCGAGCTTGAAGTCGCTGGCGCCGTGCGAGGTCATGTAGACCACCAGCACGTCGTTGTTGCGGTCCATGCGCTGCGCGATGGCATCGATGGCGCGCTGCAGGTTCTGCGTGGTGGCCCAGGGATGAGTCTGGGTAGTGGTGGCGTGGTTGACCAGATGCACCACCCGGCCCTCGGCGTCAAAACGCTCAGCCAGCACGCGGCTGACCATGGTGCTTTCGCGCAGGAACACGTCTTCTGCGGCATAGGGCGCAAACACAAGGCCGTAGACGTCGGTGACGCCGGGGCGCTCGCGCGCGATGGCGGCCATGGTCTTTTCCATCAACGCCTGCTGGGCTTCAAAGGTTTGCTGGCTCAGGTGCAATCGGGGCCGGTTGTCGGCCGCGGCATCGCGTTCGTAGTCTTGCTGCCAAGTACGCGCATTGAACTGCCAGGTGGTGAGACCGGTAGACGCCACCAGGGCCAGCGCAAACACCACGGCGCGCACCGTGAGCCCGGTAAATCGCATGACCAGCAAAATCGCCGCCGCCAGCGACCACACAGTGAACACCGCGTAGAAAGCCCAGTACAGCCAGTTCTGCGAAAACACCGCGCCGGTGATCCAGCCATGTGCGACGGCGCCCACGATGGCCTGGTACAGCAGCGTGTTGGGAAGGGAGGCGGCCACCCACAGCACAAAAGCGGCGCCCACGCCGACCGGACGCGGGGGGACATCGCCTGGCTCAGCCTCCCCTGAAGGAAAGGCCCACCATGCCAGGCCGATGAAGAGCGCGGCCGTCCACCAGCCGGACAGCCAGGCCTGGACGTCCATGCGCGCGGGGCCGGCGATCTCGAGCCGGAGCAGCGCGATTTCAATTGCAAACACCAGCGCGGTGAGGATGATTGCCTGCAGCGGCGTCGGTGTGCGGCCGGCGACCCGAGGGTTTAAAAACACACCGGCGCGCAGGCCCTTAAGAAACCATGCCACCAGGGAAAGGCGTGTGCGGGGTGTAGCGGGTGCTGCAACACCTTCTTGCTCCATCGCGGAGCCGGGTAAGGTGGGTTGGTCGTCGATGCTGGTGACGGTGTCGCTCATGGGGCTGTGGGTGCTGAAGAAGAGGAAGAAGGCGAAGTCGGCGCCATCGGCTTGGTGCCTGCCAGCTCAGGCTGCAGCTTCAGCCGCTGCGGGTTGGCATAGCAAACAAAGCGCTTGTTGGTGGCGCGGCCAATCGCACACAGGCCGACTGTCTGCGCGACCTGGTGCCCCATCTGCGTGATGCCGCTGCGCGAAACCACGATGGGTACACCCATTTGGGCCGACTTGATGACCATTTCGCTGGTGAGGCGGCCGGTGGTGTAGAAGACTTTGTTCGCTTCGAGCACCGCCTGATTGTTTTGCATGGACATCCAGCCGGCGATCGTATCGATGGCGTTGTGACGACCCACGTCTTCTACAAACAGGAGCATTTCAGGGTCACCAGCCGTCATCGCAAACAATGCGCACGCATGCACTGAGCCGGCGGATTTGTACGTTGTTTCCTTCAGCCGTATGGTGTTGACGAGCGAGTACAGCTGAGCCTGTGTCATGTGCGCATCGGCAGGTAGCACAATCTCATCGACCTCGTCCATCAGGCCGCCAAACACACTGCCCTGCCCGCAGCCGGTGGTGACCACGCGGCGCGCGGTTTTTTCTTCAATGTCTTCAATACCGTTGCGCGTCTTGACGGCAGCCGCGCCCACGTCCCAGTCGACGGTGATGGAGTCGATGTCGGCCACGTCTTTGACCAGCCGCTGATTGCGCAGGTAACCGAGCACCAGCAGCTCGGGGTGGGCGCCCAGAGTCATGAGCGTGACGAGCTCTCGTTTGTCGACATACACGGTGAGCGCGCGCTCGGCCGGGATGGCAACTTTTTGCGTCTCGCCGTATTCATTGACGGCGTCGACCTCGCAGGTCAGGGGCGCCTGGGCGTTGGTGAGACGTGGCAAGCTTGTAAGAGGAGGTGTCGAAGCAGGCATGAGGGGAGACTACAACAAAAAAGCCGGCCCCTTGCGGAGTCGGCTTTTCAGGAAGAGGGACGGGTCAGGACTTCTTGGCAGGGTTGCCGACCGCGTCAGGCTGCTTGGTGCTGGGCGGGCTGGTGGCATTGCCTGCGGGTGAATGCGCACCGGACGCTTCAAGCGGCTTGGCCGCCGGCGGGGTGTAGGCAAAGGGGCCGGGGTCGGCACAAGCAGGCGCGGGGGTCGGCGGCTTGGTTTCCTTGCCGGCAGCCTTGGCTGACTTGTAATAGGCGGCGGCCACCTTGTCTTGCGATTTGCACAGCTGGTAGGCCTCGGCCTTGCCCGTCCACGCGGTCTTGGCGGCGGCTTCAGCGGCCTTGGCCTTGGCTTCGTCGCTCAGCACGGGTGTGGGCAGCTTGGCCAGCGACGCGGCTGACGCAGCGGCCAACAAGCTCAGGATCAGGAGTTTTTTCATGGGATTCCTCACTCAGGGTCTGTTAACGCTATGCCTGCACGATTTGCGGTGGCGGCTCAACAGGCTTGGTGCGCTGAGCCGGGATGTTTCCGGCCTTCACATCGTCGTACCAGTATTCGTGGTGCTCTTTGGCCCAGGTCTCGTCCACATAGCCGGTGCGCATGGCCTTGTAGGCGCCCTGCATGCCGATGGTGCCCAGGTAAATGTGGCCAAGGAACATGCACATCATGAGCACGGTGGCCACGGCATGCACCATGTGGGCGACCTGCATGGTGGAGCGTTCGTAGATCAGGCCGGGCAGCAGTTTGTCGAGCACAAAGCCCGAGGACACCACCACGATGCCGAGGAAGAACACGCCGCCCCAGAAGATGAGTTTTTCGCCGGCGTTGAATCGGTTGGAGGGTGGCTCGTCGCCGGTGACTAGGCCGCCGCCTTTGGCCAGCCAGTGCAGGTCGCCCTTTTGCGGCCAGTTGTCGCGCAGGAAGGTGAAGAACACGATCACCAGCGACACCGCGAACAGCGGGCCGGCAAAGTTGTGCATGGTTTTCAGCAGCCAGGTGAGCCAGCCGAAGAGCGCGCCACCGATGACGGGCAGCAGGAAGAATTTGCCAAAGGCCATGATCAGGCCCGAGATGGCCAGGATGGAAAACGCAATCGCGTTGGACCAGTGCGCGGCGCGCTCAAAGGGCGTGAAGCGCTCGATCTTGCGGCCGGTGTCGACGCCGTGGGTTTTGATGGAGCCCTTGCTGAAGTAAAAAATCGCAATGGCCAGCAGCACGATCAAAAAGAGCGAACCGCCGTAGGGAATGATCCAGTTGTTGCGCACCTGGCGCCAGGCTTCGCCGGCGTTGGTCAGCCGCGAGCCGGGGTATTGCACAAAGGGCTGGATCAGGTTGCCGGCTTCGGGCGCTTCGCTTTTGGGCAGGCTGCTGTAGCCAGTAACGCCCTCGCCCACCTGGCGCCACATGGGTGCGTTATTGCCGGGCTGCACTTTGGCGCGCTCGCCGTTGGTCTGCTTGGCGTAGTTCGGGTCGGCGCTGGCCTCGGGTTTGACCTCAAAGATGTTCTGGCCCTGGATGCCGCCGGTGGCTGCGGGAGCCGTTGCCGGCGCCGGCGTCACGGCACCCGAAGCTTGCGGAGCGGTGGCTGGCTGCTGCGCAGGCGCCTGCGCTACAGCAAGCCCCGCCAAGCCGGTTGCTATGAAAAATATAGCTGTTCGCGCACGAAACATAAGGCCTCCGGTCACTATTTCGAGCTACCGATCTTGTTGTACTCGTTCTGGCTGTTCTGCGCGCGGGCTTTGAGGCCCTGCTCCCAGCTGGTCTTGTCGCCGGCCTTCCAGCCGGGCGCCGCATACTGGGTTTGCACACCCTGGTAGGCCGCGCCGTCGCTTTTCACGCCGCTGCCCAGGGTTTGTGGTTTTTCACCGCAAGCAGACAAGGCCGCCACGGCGAGGGTCAAGACAAGAAGGCGCATCATGATTTGGCTCCTGCGGGCGGCTGGCCGGCTTGTTTGGAGCCGTAGGCGGTGCCCCAGCCCCAGACCTCTGCCCCCTTGCCGCGTTGCACCACGCGGTTGCGGAAGATGTCGGCCACCACATCGCCGTCGCCGGCAAGCAGTGCCTTGGTCGAGCACATTTCGGCGCAAGCCGGAAGCTTGCCTTCAGCCAGGCGGTTGCGGCCGTATTTTTCAAACTCGGCCTGGCTGCCGTTGACTTCGGGGCCGCCAGCGCAGAAGGTGCACTTGTCCATCTTGCCGCGCACGCCAAACGTGCCGGCAGCCGGGAACTGCGGTGCGCCAAACGGGCAGGCATACGAGCAGTAGCCGCAGCCGATGCAGACGTCCTTGTCATGCAGCACCACGCCTTCGTCGGTGCGGTAGAAGCAGTTGACGGGGCAGACGGCCATGCAGGGTGCATCGCTGCAATGCATGCAGGCCACCGAGATGGATTTCTCGCCGGGAACGCCGTCGTTGAGCGTGACCACGCGGCGGCGGTTGACGCCCCACGGGACTTCGTTTTCGTTTTTGCAGGCGGTGACGCAGCCGTTGCATTCGATGCAGCGTTCGGCGTCACAGACAAATTTCATTCTTGCCATGGTGTTTCCTTATGCCTTCTCTACGTTGCAGACGGTTGTTTTTGTTTCTTGCATCATCGTGACGCTGTCGTAACCGTAGGTCGTTGCCGTGTTGATGGCTTCGCCGCGTACAACCGGCGCTGCGCCATTGGGGTAGTAAGCCAGCATGTCGGCGCCTTGCCAGCGGCCCGAGAAGTGGAAGGGCATGAACACCGTGTCGGGGCCTACACGTTCAGTGACCAGGGCCTGCACATTGAGGCGTGCGCCGGTCGGGGTGCTGACCCAGGCGCGCTCGCCGTTGCGTATGCCTTTTTCGCTGGCCACCTTGGGGTTGATCTCGATGAACATCTCCTGCTGCAACTCGGCCAGCCAGGGGTTGGAACGGGTTTCCTCGCCGCCGCCTTCGTATTCGACCAGACGCCCGGAGGTCATGACCAGCGGGAACTTCTCGTGCACCTTGTCGGCGATGTTTTTCTGCTGGATGGTCTTATAGAGCGTAGGCATGCGCCAGAACGCCTTCTTGTCGTCATGCGTCGGGTACTTGGCCTGCAGGTCGGCACGGTTGCCGTACAGCGGTTCGCGGTGCTGCGGGATGGCATCGGGGAAGTTCCACACCACCGCGCGGGCCTTGGCATTGCCGAAGGGGTGGCAGCCGTGGATCTTCATGGTGACGCGGATGATGCCGCCTGATGAATCGGTCTTCCAGTTCTTGCCGTCGGCCGCGGCTTTTTCGGTGTCGGTCAGATCGTCCCACCAGCCCAGCTTCTTGAGCAGCAGGTGGTCGAACTCGGGATAGCCCGTCGTGATGTCGGCACCCTGCGAATAGGAGCCGTCTTCGGCCAGGAGGTTGACGCCGTCTTTTTCCACGCCGAAGTTGGCGCGGAAGTTTCCGCCGCCGTCCATGACGTGTTTGGAGGTGTCGTACAGGTTGGGTGAGCCGGGGTGTTTGAGATCCGGATTGCCCCAGCAAGGCCACGGCAGGCCGAAGTAGTCGCCGGCCGTGTCGTAACCGGTGACCTTGTCCTTGCCGCCCTTGGACTTGAGGGTCTTGACGTCGAACAGGTGCATGTTGCGCATGTGGGCCTGCAGGCGCTCGGGGCTCTGGCCGGTGTAGCCGATGGTCCAGACGCACTTGTTGATCTCGCGCAGGATGTCGTCCGGCACGGGCTCGTCCATGCCCTTGACCTTTTGCATCTTGTAGTTCTTCGACAGTTCCTTGGCGAAACCGAGTTTTTCGGCGAACTGGTGCATGATCATGTGGTCGGTGCGGCTCTCCCAGAGCGGCTCGATCACTTTTTCGCGCCACTGCAAGGACCGGTTGGAGGCCGTCACCGAGCCGCTGGTTTCAAACTGCGTGGCGGCAGGCAGCAGGTAAACCGCGCGCTTGGGGTTGAGGTCTTCGGCCTTGCCGGGCATGGCGGCCATGGCCGCGGTGGCCGATGGATACGGATCAACCACCACCAGCAAGTCGAGCATGTCCATGGCCCGCTTCATCTCGAGGCCACGCGTTTGCGAATTGGGTGCATGGCCCCAGAAGAAAACGCCGCGCAGGTTGGAATCCTGGTCGATGAGTTCGTTTTTTTCCATCACGCCGTCGATCCAGCGCGAAACCGTGATGCCGGGCTTCCCCATCATGGCGGCCGATGCATAGCGGCCCTTGATCCAGTCGAAGTCCACACCCCAGGTCTTGGCAAAGTGCTTCCATGAGCCCTCTGCCAGGCCGTAGTAGCCGGGCAATGAATCCGGGTTGGGGCCGACGTCGGTCGCGCCCTGCACGTTGTCGTGGCCGCGGAAGATATTGGCGCCGCCGCCGGACACGCCGATGTTGCCCAGCGCCAGCTGCAGGATGCAGGAGGCGCGCACGATGGCGTTGCCGGTGGTGTGCTGCGTCTGCCCCATGCACCAGACGATGGTGCTGGGACGGTTCTGGCTCATCATGGTGGCCACCTTGAGCGTGGTGGCCTCGTCAACGCCGCAGGCCTCCAGCACCTTGTCCGGCGTCCACTTGGCCATCACGTCGGCCTTGACCTTGTCCATGCCGTAGACACGGTCGTTGATGTATTTCTTGTCTTCCCAGCCGTTCTTGAAGATGTGATACAGCACGCCGAAGAGGAAAGGAATGTCGGAGCCGGAGCGGATGCGCACGTAGTCGTCGGCCTTGGCGGCCGTGCGGGTAAAGCGCGGGTCGACCACGATCAGCTTGCAGCCGGTTTCCTTGGCATGCAGCATGTGCAGCATGCTGACCGGATGGGCTTCAGCCGCATTGGAGCCGATGTACAACGCGCACTTGCTGTTCTGCATGTCGTTGTACGAATTGGTCATGGCGCCGTAGCCCCAGGTGTTGGCAACGCCAGCCACCGTGGTCGAGTGGCAGATGCGGGCCTGGTGGTCGCAGTTGTTGCTGCCCCAGAAGCTCACAAACTTGCGCATCAGGTAGGCCTGCTCGTTGTTGTGCTTCGACGACCCCACCCAGTACACCGAGTCCGGCCCGCTGTCCTTGCGCAGCTCCAGCAGCTTCGCGCTGATTTCATTGAGGGCTGTGTCCCAGGTGATGCGTTCGTATTTGCCGTTGACCAGCTTCATCGGGTAGCGCAGGCGGTATTCGCCATGGCCGTGTTCGCGCAGTGCCGCGCCCTTGGCGCAATGGGCCCCGAGGTTGATGGGCGAATCAAACACCGGCTCCTGGCGCACCCAGACGCCGTTTTCCACCACGGCATCGACCGCACAGCCGACGGAGCAATGGCTGCAAACCGTGCGCTTGACTTCAATTTTTCCGGTGCCGTCGCCGGCGCCCGGTGTGGCGGCCTTGGCTTTTTTGACCAGCGTCAGCTGCGTCGCGGCCAGGCCGACGCCGACACCCAGGCCGGAGCGGCGCAGGAAGGCGCGGCGGTCCATCGTGGGCAAGGCATTGGACAGGCCTCGCGACAGGCTTTGCACAAAGCGCGCAGAGCCGGTGCGGTGCACGGGATGGACATCGGAAGATTTTTTCGTGAGCAGCATGTAGCTCTCCGTAGAAGGTGAAATCGGGGCGGGTCGGGCTCGAGTCGAACGCCGGGCTACTTGTTAGATGCGGGTCGTCTTGTAGTAGCGCTTGACGTGTTCCGAGAGGCTATAGCCGCCGCCTTTTTCAGGCGCCGGCTTGGTCTCTGGAAGCTCGGCTTGCTGCAGTGCCGGTGCGCCCGGCAGGGCCACGATGGCCGCGGCTGCCGCGCCGGTGGCGGCTGCGCCGAAAAAGAATCCCCTGCGCGAGGGTTTTGGCTGGCTGTCCTGCATGGGTGATCTCCAAGGGAAGGCTTGCTGGTTATGTAACCGTTTGCATAGTACTGTAAGGCAGAGCGCCGTGCACCACAACGGTTAGCGGCTATCAATAACTCACTCTAGGGAAAACGATAGGCCATCATATTGTGAGCATGTCGCGTTCACGCAATTGGGCCCGCCCAATGCTGTCTCAATTTGAGAAAAATTGTTTCATGCAAGGCCCTCAGGTCAACATGTCAAAGCCCTGCGCCTCAACACTGATGAAGGTCTGCGTGAAGGCCGCCAGCGCCGCATAAAACCGGGCCTTGGGATGTGCGGTGATGGCCTCGCACATCAGGGGCACCCAGGGCTGCACGTGCCGCGCAAAAAATTCGCGCTGGCGCGTGAGGTTGGCGACCTCGACGTCGTCGCCGGCGATCAGGTAACGCATGACTTCGCACAGGTAGGCCACATGGTCTTCGGTTTCGGGCATGGCCTCGTCGCGCGCCAGGCCCAGCGCGGCGATGTCGGTGCGCAAGGCGGCCAGGGGCTTTTCATTGAGAAAGCCGCTCAAGTAGTGAGAACCAAAGAGGTACACCTCGGGCCTGCCGACACCGCCGAACAGCGCATCGTGTTCGCGGGTGATGTCGGCCAGGCTTTGCGCACGAGCGGCGGCCACGAGTTCGCTCCACGAACTTTCCAGCAGGCCGCCGGCGGCGGGCGCCTCGGTCACAGCAATCCGAAGGTTTTCATGCAGCTCTGCAGACGGCGCGGCGTAATAGAGCGCGGCCAGCAAGCCATAGACCTCGGCGCGCGCGGTTTCTTCGTCCAGGGTAGAAGCGGTGAGTTGGGCTTGCGTCATGGTGGCGTCTGTTTTCTGCTCAGCGAATGTCGGTGATCTTCAGTTCGTTCTCGGCGGAATAAATGTCGATGACGCGGCAGTCGCCGCACATCTTGAGGCGGTCGGCCGCCGGGCCCTGGAACATCGCATGCCCCGCGAGCTTGCCCAGCATGGACTCGATGGCCTTGAGCGTGCCGAAGGGCTTGCTGCAACGTATGCACTGGTAGGGCTGGCTTTCGTTGAGCACACGCGCCTCTTTGCGAAGCGGCGTGAGCAGCAGGCGCGGCTGCAGCGTGATCGCGTCTTCAGGGCAGGTGGTGGCGCACAGGCCGCACTGCACGCAGTTTTTCTCGATGAACTTGAGCTGCGGGCGGTCGGGGTTGTCTTGCAGTGCGCTGGCAGGGCAGGCGCTGACGCAGCTCAGGCACAGCGTGCAGGTGTCGGCGTTGACGGTCAGGCTGCCGAAGGGCGAGCCTTTGGCGGGCAAGGAGATGGCCTCAGGCAAGACGGCGGGCGCCTGGGTCATGAGGTGGTCCAGCGCCATGTCGAGCGTGCTGCGCTTTTCCTGCGCGACGGCAAAACGCGCCGCTGTGGCGGGCACGGCAGGACGGCCGCGGGCCAGTGACTGCAGGCTGGCGTCCAGCCCGGCGATGGCGTCGGCGCCCTCCCCGGCCTGCACCAAATGAAGGTGCACGCCGGCATAGCCCAGGCCATTGAGCAGGGTTTGCGCCACGCGCATCTGGTCAGTCAACCCTTCAATATAGGCAGGAGCCTCTTCGCGCGTCACCAGCACGGCGATCTGTGTCGCGCCAAAAGCAATGGCGCTGAGCCAGAGATCCAGGCCCAGGCTGGCCGTGTGCCACAGCGCCTGCGGAATTACATTGGCCGATACACCCCGCACGGTTTTTTGCAGCCGGGCGGCGCGGCCCAGAGCCTCGACGGCTTGCTGGCCGCTGTCCTGGCTGTGAAACAGCAGCACGGGCTGTGTGCCGCCGGCTTTGGCATACGCCGACAGCAGGGTCTTGATGCGAACGCCCTGCTCACTGGCACGCGGGTAAGCGTAAGTGAGCGCGCCCGTCGGGCAGACGGTGGTGCAGGCGCCGCAACCTACGCAGAGATTGGGATTGACGACGATCTGCTGGCGCTTTTTTTCGCTGCTGACGGCGCCGGCCGAGCAGATGTCGATGCAGGCATTGCAACCCACGGTTTCATTGCGGCTGTGGGCGCAAAGCTTTTGTTTGTAGGCAAAAAATTTCGGCTTTTCAAATTCACCCACCATGTCGCGCAGCTTGACCACCGTGGCCAGCAAGCCGGGTGAGGCCAGGCCAGCGGAGGCGTTCAGGGCAAAGTAGCCTTGCGGCGGCGCATGCAGCGCGACCAGGGGTTTGGCGCCGAGGTCGAGCACCAGGTCAAACGCTTCGGTGAGTGTTTGCGGTGCGCGGTTGAAGTCGATGGCGCCGGCCACCTTGCACACCGCCACACAGTCGCGGTGGGAGGTGCATTTGGCGGCATCTACTTGGTAGCTCAGATCGATAGCACCTTCCGGGCATACGGCAACGCAGGCATTACAGCGCGTGCAAAGGTCCAGATCAATAGCGTTGGTCTTGTCCCAGGTCGCCTCAAAAGCGCCCAGCCAGCCTTTGAGCGCGAGCCGCTCACCGCTGATGACCGGGTACTTGCGCTCCTGCGAGGGGAAACCGGCCTGCGCCTGGGATGAAACGCCTTGCGCAAAAATGGTCACGTCCAGCGTGTCAGCCACGAGAGCCGCCACTTGCTCAGCCTGGTCCAGCGCGCCCACGATCAGCAGGCGCCCTGCACTCTTATAAGTAACGGTGGCCACAGGCTCGGCGTCCGGCAAATGGGCGGCAGCCAGCAGGGCGGCGATCTTTGGCGTGGCGCTGGCAGCGTCTTTGCTCCAGCCGCCGGTTTCGCGGATATTGACGAACTTCACCACCGAGGTGACGCCCTGGGTCTGCTCGCCCACTTCGGCAAACAGCCGCTTTTCCTGGGTGCAGGCCACAACGACATCGTCGCCGGACTGCGCGGCTTTCTGGAAGGCGCCCACCTCGCGGCGGCACAGCGCCGAATGCAGCGTCAGGGTCTCATTGAGTGCCGTGCCCAGCGCCTGGGGCTGGAGCGGCATGGTCTGGTTGCAGTCGCAAATCAGTGTGGGCATGGTCTTCTTGGCTGGCACCGGCCGGGTCGGGCTGGGATTGGCTGGTTGATAAAGCGCCTGGCGTTTGCGATGGAGCTATGCCCGGATTTTCATAGGACTGTGCCACGGTTTGGCCTGTGGGGTTATTGGCGCTTTCCCGTGGCGGGTTGGCCAGGTCGTCTTGCGGGCCGGCGATTTGCCCCTGCTCTTCGTCTTTCGTGTCTCCCTGCTTCTCTTTGTCCTCTTCATCGTCAAAGAGATTGAGAAATTTCGCGCTGGTCATCTGCCGCAGCATCGATTCAGGGATGGGCTCGGACTTGGAGTAGTCGTCGATGTAGGTATCCAGCCCGTCCATCACATTGAAATGCGGATCGGCAAAGAGCTGCTTCATCGCCGCGTTGCGCACATCGGGTGTCACATCGCCGGCCATGAAGGGCTTGAAGTCGGAATCTTTGGTGAGCAGCTTGGCGTCGGCCAGCGTGAGCACCTTCTTTTCTTGCGGATTTTCCGGTGGTTGCTGCGGTGGCTCTTGTTGCACCTGACCCTGCATGGCTGGCGCGTTGGCGTCCGTCACCGGCGGTGCGGCCACAACCGGCTCTTCCAGCGGTTTTCCCTGCGCGATGTCAACCTTGCGGCGCGACCACCGTCCCAGAAAACCTGTAGGCTCGTCAGCCATGCTGGCCCCCGCCGGTTTTCTTTTCCGTGCTCACCCGCGCCGGATTGCCGAAACGGTCTGTCAAGGTCTTGAAGCTTTGCGGGCGTTGCCGGCGCTTGGCTTCGATGACGTAGTGTTGGTCTACAAACTGCTGGAGCCACTGCACGACTTGCGGTGGCGCGGGCACCTGCTCTACCGTTTCCTGCGCATCGAGCCAGCGGCCGGCGTCGTGGTAGCTCAGCGTGACGATCTGGGGGATGGCGACGGGTTCATCGGCCAGTTGGGCTTCTTCTTCCATGCGCCAGACCACCCAGAAGCAGGGCTGCCCGGTGCTGGCATTGAGGTAGTAGCCTTCAGCGTCGTCGGTGAAAAGCTCGACCTTGAAGCCGGGGTGCAGCCAGCGCTCCTCGCGCTCGTCTTTCAACAAGAGGCGTGGCGCTGTGCCAAAACCCTCTTCGTGGGGCACGATTTCGGCCAGCGACCAGCGCCAGGGCTGCCAGCGGTTGTCGATGCGCTCGCGGCGCATGACGACGGCCACCGCAGTGCACGGGCGGCGCAGCGAGGCGTCTGTTTCAGGGGACTGCAGCAGGAAATCCGACATGCCCGCAGTGTACGGCGGGCAAATGTGTCGATCGCAATAACCCCAATAACCCCCTAGACGAGCAGGGAACGGTGCTCCAGCGCGGCACGGCGCACCACATCGCTGATCCCGTCGCCGCCATTGCCCTCTATCAACTCCAGCAGCGCCTTGCGCATCCGGGGGTCCCAGAATTTCTTGAGGTGCATGGCCAATTCTTCCAGGGCTTCCGTACGGTCTGGCATCGTTTCAAAGAAGGCACCGATCTGGTTGACCATGCGGACCAGGTTGTCGTTGTTCACAGGATGTACTCCAGGTTGACGCGCTCTTTGTGGCTGTACACGGAAATGTCTTCCCCGCGAACAAAACCCAGAAGCGCCACGCCGGCGGTTTGCGCCACATCAATCGCCAGGCCGGTCACCCCCGATACGGCGGCCAGCAACGTCACGCCGGCCATGGCGGTCTTGTGCACCATCTCGTAGCTGGCGCGGCTGGTGACGACGATAAAACCCGCATCAGCTTTGACGCGTCGGCGCTGCAAGGCGCCAATCAGTTTGTCCAGCGCGTTGTGCCTGCCGACATCTTCACGCAGGACGACGATGTCGCCACCGGCATTGCACCAGGCGGCCGCATGGGTGGCGCCGGTGGCGCTGAGCAGCAATTGCTGCTCGCGCAGGTTGATCAGGGCGCGGGTGATGGCGCCTGCTTCAAACTCCGCGCTGCCTTTCAGGCGCGGCGGCAGGCGCACGGCATGCGCCAGGCTTTCTGTGCCGCACAGGCCGCAGCCGGTGCGGCCCGTCATGCTGCGGCGGCGGTCTTTCAGGCGTGCAAAGCACGATGCCGCGATGGTCAGGTGCAGGGTCTCGCCCTGCTCACTGCTGGTCTGTTCAATGTCATGAATCTGGGTGTAATCGTCCACGAGGCCTTCGGTGACGGAAAAGCCGAAGGCAAAGTCCTCCAGGTCGGAGGGGCTGGCCAACATCACAGCATGCGAGATGCCGTTGTATTCCAGCGCCACAGGCACCTCTTCGGCCACCCAGTCCGAGCGATCGAACGCGCGATGCGCCCGCACCCCCGTCACAGGGGCTTCACGGCAACCTTCAACCACCTGCATGAGCTGCCTCCGCTGCAGAGCTGCCTGCCGGTTGTGATGCCGCGTCCAGCAATTGCAGTTGCTGCTTGTTGAAGCGTGAGTAGGATTTTTGCCATTCAGACGGTTGCGCCACCGGCATGACCTGAACCGCCGTGACCTTGTATTCCGGGCAGTTGGTGGCCCAGTCGGAGCTGTCCGTCGTGATGACGTTGGCGCCCGATTCGGGGAAGTGGAAGGTGGTGTAAACCACGCCCGGCTGCATGCGCTCGGTGACGACAGCGCGCAGCACGGTCTGCCCGGCGCGGCTTTCAATGCCCACCCAGTCGTCGGCCTTGATGCCGCGGTCTTCGGCGTCGTGCGGATGGATCTCCAGCCGGTCTTCGCTGTGCCACTGGTTGTTGTCGGTGCGGCGCGTCTGGGCGCCGACGTTGTACTGCGACAGGATGCGGCCGGTGGTCAGCAGCAACGGGAATTTGCGCGTGACTTTTTCGTCGGTGGCCACGTACTGGGTGATGATGAAGCGGCCTTTGCCGCGCACGAAACCATCCTTGTGCATGAACTCGGTGCCGAGCTCGGCCGTGTCTTCATTGCAGGGCCACTGCACGCTGCCGTGCTTTTCGATCTTGGCAAAGGTCACGCCCCGGAATGTCGGCGTCAGAGATGCGATCTCGGCCATGATGTCGCGCGGATGCACGTAGTTCATCGGGTAACCCAGCGCATTCGAGAGCTTGACGGTGACTTCCCAGTCGGCCAGGCCCGCCTTGGGCGGCATGACCTTGCGCACGCGCGAGATGCGCCGCTCGGCATTGGTGAAGGTGCCGTCTTTTTCCAGGAAGGACGAACCCGGCAGGAACACATGCGCGTACTTGGCGGTTTCGTTCAGGAAGATGTCCTGCACCACGATGCATTCCATCGACGTGAGGGCCTTGGCCACGTGCTGGGTGTCGGGGTCGGACTGCACGATGTCTTCGCCCTGGCAATACAGGCCCAGGAAGCTGCCGGCCACGGCGGCGTCAAACATGTTCGGGATGCGCAGGCCGGGCTCTTCGTTCAGCGTCACACCCCAGGCCGTTTCGAATTCGGCACGCACCGTGCTGTCGGACACATGGCGGTAGCCTGGCAACTCGTGCGGGAAGGAGCCCATGTCGCAGGCGCCCTGCACATTGTTCTGGCCGCGCAGCGGGTTCACGCCCACGCCTTCGCGGCCCACATTGCCGGTGGCCATGGCCAGGTTGGCTATGCCCATGACCATGGTCGAGCCTTGTGCGTGTTCCGTCACGCCCAGGCCGTAGTAAATGGCGGCGTTGCCGCCGGTGGCATAGAGGCGGGCCGCAGCGCGAACGTCTGCCGCCGGCACGCCGGTGACGGATTCCATGGCCTCAGGCGAATTCTCGGGCCGGGCCACAAACTCGCGCCATTCGCGGAAGGATTTTTCGTCGCAGCGCTCGGCGATATAGTCGTCGGCCAGCAGGCCTTCCGCCACCACCACGTGGGCCAGCGAGGAAATCATGGCCACGTTGGTGCCGGGGCGCAGCTGCAGATGGAATTGAGCCTCGACGTGCGGTGAGCGCACGATGTCGATCTGGCGCGGGTCGACCACGATCAGGCGCGCGCCTTCACGCAGGCGCTTTTTCATGCGCGAGGCAAACACCGGGTGGCCGTCGGTCGGGTTGGCGCCGATGATCAGGATGACATCAGCCTTCTCAACCGACTTGAAGGTCTGCGTGCCGGCTGAGGTGCCGTAAGTCTGGCTCAGGCCGTAACCGGTGGGCGAGTGGCAGACGCGGGCGCAGGTGTCGACGTTGTTGTTGCCGAAAGCCGCGCGCACCAGCTTTTGCACCAGGTAGGTCTCTTCGTTGGTGCAGCGCGACGAGGTGATGCCGCCGATGGAGTCTTTGCCGTGCTTGGCCTGGATGCGGCGGAATTCGCTGGCGGCGTAACCGATGGCTTCGTCCCAGCTCACTTCCTGCCATGGGTCGCTGATGTTCTTGCGGATCATCGGCTTGGTGATGCGGTCCTTGTGGGTGGCATAGCCCCAGGCAAAACGGCCCTTCACGCAGGCATGGCCTTCGTTGGCCTTGCCGTCTTTCCACGGCACCATGCGCACCACTTCATTGCCCTTCATCTCGGCCTTGAAGGCGCAGCCTACGCCGCAGTAGGCGCAGGTGGTGATTTTGTTGTGCTCGGGCTGGCCGAGCATGATCACGGTTTTTTCCTGCAGCGTGGCGGTGGGACAGGCTTCTACGCAGGCGCCGCAGCTCACGCATTCAGATTCCATGAAGGGCTGGTCTTGCCCCGGCGACACGCGCGACTCAAAGCCGCGGCCGCTGATGGTGAGCGCAAACGTGCCCTGGGTTTCTTCGCAGGCGCGCACGCAGCGGTTGCACACAATGCATTTTGATGCGTCGTAGCTGAAGTAAGGGTTGGAGTTGTCGATCGCCGGCTTGCTCTCGTTGCGGAAATGGTTGGCGCCATCCATGCCGTAACGCACTTCGCGCAGGCCGGTGACGCCGGCCATGTCCTGCAGTTCGCAGTTGCCATTGGCCGAACAGGTCAGGCAGTCCAGCGGGTGGTCGGAGATATACAGCTCCATCACGCCCTTGCGCAGCTCCTGCAGGCGGGGCGACTGGGTGCGCACTTTCATGCCGGCTTCGGCCGGTGTGGTGCAGGAGGCCGGGAAGCCCTTGCGCCCTTCAACTTCGACCATGCACAGGCGGCAGGAGCCGAACGGCTCCAGGCTGTCGGTGGCGCAGAGCTTGGGCACCTGGATGCCGGCATCCACCGCCGCGCGCATGAGCGAGGTGCCTGCGGGCACCGTGACGAATTCGCCGTCGATCTCCAGCGTGACTTCCTGCGTGGACTCGCGTTTGGGAGTTCCGTAATCGGTTTCTTTGAGGTGTTCGAGCATGTGAATCTCCTGTCCGTCTTGTTGTGGGTGCTGCCGATCAGGCGGCTTTGCGGTCCGGCACAGTCATGCCGAAGTCCTGCGGGTAATGGTCGAGTGCCGAGAGCACCGGGAAAGGTGTCATGCCGCCCATGGCGCACAGCGAGCCGTGAACCATGGTGTCGCACAGGTCGCGCAGCAGCTTGATCTGCTGCGGGCGCTGCTCGCCCGGGCCGTTGGCGATGCGGTCAATCACTTCCACACCGCGAGTGGAGCCGATGCGGCAGGGTGTGCACTTGCCGCAGGACTCGATCGCGCAGAACTCCATGGCGTAGCGCGCAAGACTCGCCATGTCAGCCGTGTCGTCGTGCACCACGATGCCGCCGTGGCCCACTACCGCGCCGACTGCCGCATAGGCTTCGTAGTCGAGCGGCGTGTCCCATTGCGATTCAGGCACATAGGCGCCCAGCGGGCCGCCGACCTGCACAGCCTTGATGGGCCGGCCCGAGGCCGAACCGCCGCCGTAGTCGTACATCAGTTCGCGCAAGGTCACGCCAAAGGCTTTTTCGACCAGCCCGCCGAACTTGATGTTGCCGGCCAGCTGGATGGGCAGCGTGCCCCTGGAACGGCCCACGCCATAGTCTTTGTAAAAGGTCGCGCCGCGCGACAGGATGATGGGCACCGAGGCAAAGGTGATGACGTTGTTGATGACGCTAGGCTTGCCAAACAGGCCCTGGATGGCGGGGATAGGCGGCTTGGCCCGCACGATGCCGCGTTTGCCTTCGATGCTTTCCAGCATGGCGGTTTCTTCGCCGCACACATAGGCGCCCGCTGCCTTGCGCACATGCAGGTGAAAGCTGTGGCCCGAGCCGAGGATGTTGTCGCCCAGAAAGCCACCCGCCTCGGCCACCGAGATGGCTTCGCGCATCGTCGCCACCGCGTGGGGATATTCAGAGCGGATGTAGATATAGCCCTGCGTCGCGCCTGTGGCAACCGCGGCAATCGTCATGCCTTCGATCAGCACGAAGGGGTCGCCTTCCATGGTCATGCGGTCGGAATAAGTGCCCGAGTCGCCTTCGTCGGCATTGCAGACCACATACTTTTGCGTGGCCTTCAGGCCCGCCACGGTTTTCCATTTGATGCCCGCCGGAAAGGCTGCGCCGCCGCGCCCGCGCAGGCCGGCGTCCAGCACCTGCTGCACCACCTCTGTGGCCTCCAGGGTCAGGGCACGGCGCAAGCCGGCATAGCCCTCGTGCGCCTGGTAGTCGGCCAGCGAGAGCGGATCTGTCACGCCCATGCGGGCGAACGTCAGGCGCTCCTGCCTTTTCAGATACGGAATCTCTTCGGTGAGGCCCAGCTGCAGCACGTGCATGCCGCCCACCTGAAAACCGGCGTCGAAAAGGCCGGCCACGTCCTCAACCTCAACCGGCCCGTAAGCGATACGGCCTGCACCGGTCTGCACTTCGATCATGGGCTCCAGCCAGAACAGGCCGCGCGAGCCATTGCGAACCAGCTCAATGCCGATGCCGCGCTTTGCAGCCTCGGCAGTGATGGCCGCGGCCACCTCGTCAGCGCCCGCTGCCAGTGCGGCGGAGTCGCGGGGTACGTAAATTTTGATGCTCATGCGGCGCTCCCGGCTTGTGCCACCAGGCGGTCGAATTTTTCAATCCCGACGCGGGCATGAACCTTGTCGTCCAGCGTCATCGCGGGTGACTGTGCGCACAGGCCCAGGCAGTAAACCGGTTCAACCGTGAAAGCACCGTCTTTGGTAGGACCGTGGCCGTCGCTGCCAAGGTGGGAACAGGCATGTGACCACAGCGCGTCTGAACCCATGGCCTTGCAGCTTTCGGCGCGGCAGATTTGCACGACGTGGCGGCCCGGCGGCTCGGAGCGAAAGTAGTGGTAGTAGGTCACCACGCCATGGACTTCAGCCCTGGACAGGTTCAGGGCCTCGGCGATGGGCGGAACAGCTTCGGACGGGATATACCCGAGCGCGTCCTGAATGCCGTGCAGTATCGGCATCAAGGCGCCGGGCATATGCTTGGCCGACGCAATGACGCGTTCGACGGCCTGGCTTGCAACTTCATTCATCGTGTGGGACCCCTATCTCTGTCTATGCACAAAGTATGTGCAAGGCAGGGAGTCACGTCCAATTGAATCGGGACACTGCCCCATTCAAGGATTGAATGTATGCAAACACTTGCTTAGGTTGGGCGACCTTCCATGCTCTCCGGATGCGCGCTGTAGTCGGCTGCGTGGCGCAGCCAGGCGGGCTCTGCGGCCAGCGCCATGGCGGCCTCCAGCGTGCGGGAGGGCCGGTCGCTGGCCTGCATCATGAAGCCGACGGGCGTCTCCACGTCAGGTGTCAGAGGCAGGGCTTCGAGTTCGCGGTAGCCCTGTACGGCGCACACCAGTGCGCCCGCCAGCACGCTGCAGACCTCGCCGACGACGACGGTCAGGGCGAGCGTCAGCATGGAGTTGGTTTCCATCACCGGCTGGACCGTGACGCCGGCAGCGGCAAAAGCAGAGTCCACCCGGGTGCGGCTGTGCATGTCGGGCGTCAGCAGGCACAGCGGCAGCTTCGCGGCGTCAGCCCAGGTCATGGGCGGGCCGAAGCGCAAGGTATCGGGGCTGGGTTTGGCGGCGCGGCGGACCAGGAAATAGCGTTCGGTGTACTGCGGCAGCGTGGTCAGCCGCGTATTGCGCGCGCTCAGGCGCTCGGTGTAGCCCAGTGCCATGTCCAGCGAGAGGTTTTCGAGCCGGGTTTCGATGTCATGCGAATTCAGGGACAGCACCACCGGCGTGATGCCCGGATGCCGGGCGTGCAGCATGGCCGCAAAACGCGCCGCGATGGAGACCGCCGTGGGGACTACGCCAATGGTCAAGTGCCCGCGCGGGCTGTCGACTGAGCTGTCCAGCTGCTGCTTCAATATCTCGCGCTCATGCAGCATGCGCCGGGCGCTGGCAAGCACACGTTCGCCTTCCTCTGTGAACCCGACGAAGCTGCGCCCACGAACCACGATGGCGGCGCCGAACTCGTCTTCCAACGCGCGCAAGGCGTTGGACAAGGCGGGCTGGGTGATGTTGCAGGCCTGCGCTGCGCGGCCGAAGTGCTTGTGCTCGTCAAGCGCGGCCAGGTAACGCAGTGAAGCCAGCAGGTTCATGGCGTGAAAACCTCAGATGGTTTCAGGTGTTTTTGGAGATCGTGATGGTCGGGAACTTGGCGGAGAAATCTTTGGCTTTCGCGGCCACGGTGACGGCCATCTTGCGTGCCACGGCCTTGTAAATGCCGGCGACTTCGCCGTCGGGATCGGCCACCACGGTGGGGCGGCCGTTGTCGGCCTGCAGGCGGATCTGCATGTCCAGCGGCAGCGCGCCCAGGTAGTCCATCTTGTAGTCGGCCGCCATTTTTTTGCCGCCGCCTTCGCCGAAGATGTGCTCGGCATGGCCGCAGTTGCTGCAGATGTGCACCGCCATGTTTTCGACGATGCCCAGGATGGGCACGCCGACTTTTTCGAACATCTTGATGCCTTTTTTGGCGTCGAGCAGCGCGATGTCTTGCGGCGTGGTGACGATGACCGCGCCTGTCATGGGCACGCGCTGCGACAGCGTGAGCTGGATGTCGCCGGTGCCGGGCGGCATGTCGACGATCAGGTAGTCCAGGTCTTTCCAGTTGGTCTGGCGCAGCAGCTGCTCGAGCGCCTGGGTGGCCATGGGGCCGCGCCAGATCATGGCTTCGTCCTGCGCGACCAGGAAGCCGATGGACATGACCTGGATGCCGTAGTTCTCCATCGGCTCCATGTTCTTGCCGTCCACGCTCTCGGGCCGGCCTTCAATACCCATCATCATGGGCTGGCTGGGGCCGTAGATGTCGGCGTCGAGCAGGCCGACGCTGGCGCCTTCAGCCGCCAGGGCCAGGGCCAGGTTGGCGGCGGTGGTGCTTTTGCCGACACCGCCCTTGCCCGAGGCCACGGCGATGATGTTCTTGACGTTGGGCAGCAACTGCACGCCGCGCTGCACGCTGTGGCTGGCGATCTTGAAGGTGACGTTGACCGAGACATTGCCCACACCCGGCACACCCTTGACGGCGGCGATCAGGCTTTTGCGCAGGCCGGCGATCTGGCTTTTGGCCGGGTAGCCCAACTCGACGTCAAACGACACGTCGGCGCCGCTGAGTTGCAGGTTTTTCAAGGCCTTGGTGCTGACGAAGTCTTTGCCGGTATTGGGGTCCAGCACGGTTTGCACGGCGTTCAAGACGGCCTGTTGGTCCAGGGACATGGGGAAATACTCCGTTGAATCTGACTGAGCGGGGTGGGCGCCTTGGGGGCGGCGCGCCGGCGAGGGTGTTGGCGTGAAGTCTAACGCCGCGCCGCCAGGCCTTGGGGTCATGGGGGCTTGCCAGGGCGGGCCCACGGCCGGGCGACTTAAAATCGCGAGCTACCTCTCCCCTAGCCAAAAAGCCCCCTATGTCCCAGCGCCGCCTGTTTGTCACCACCGCCCTGCCCTACGCCAATGGCAATTTCCATATCGGCCACATCATGGAATACATCCAGGCCGACATCTGGGTGCGTTTCCAGCGGATGCAGGGCCATGCGGTGAACTTTGTGGGCGCGGACGACGCCCACGGCGCGCCCATCATGATTGCGGCTGAAAAAGCCGGCAAGACGCCGCAGCAGTTTGTGGCCGACATCGCCGCGGGCCGCAAGCCCTACCTGGACGGCTTTCACATCAGCTTTGACAACTGGCATTCGACCGACGGGCCGGAAAACCACCAGTTGGCGCAGCAGATCTACCTGGACCTCAAAAAGGCCGGGCTGATTGAGACCAAAACGATTGAGCAGTTCTTTGACCCCGAAAAGAACATGTTCCTGCCGGACCGCTACATCAAGGGCACCTGCCCCAAGTGCGGCACCAAAGACCAGTACGGCGACAACTGCGAAAACTGCGGCGCGGTGTATGCGCCCACGGACCTGATCAATCCCTATTCGGCCTTGTCGGGCGCAACGCCCGTGCTCAAAAGTTCGGACCATTTTTTCTTCAGGCTGTCCGACCAGCGCTGTGTGGACTTTCTGGAGAAGTGGACGCAGGACGGCAAGCTGCAGCCGGAAGTCGCCAACAAGGTTAAAGAGTGGTTCAGCGTCCGCACCAACCCCGACGGCACCCAAAGCGAAGGCCTGGGCGACTGGGACATCAGCCGGGACGCGCCTTACTTCGGCATTGAAATCCCGGACGCGCCGGGCAAGTATTTTTATGTCTGGCTGGACGCGCCGGTCGGCTACCTGGCCTCTCTGAAAAACCTGCTCGAAAAGCGCGGCGAAAACTACGACGCCTACATGGCAACACCGGGTCTGGAGCAGTACCACTTCATCGGCAAAGACATCGTCACCTTCCACACGCTGTTCTGGCCGGCCATGCTGCACTTCAGCGGCCGCAAGACGCCCGACAACGTGTTCGTGCACGGCTTCCTCACCGTGAACAACGGCGAGAAGATGAGCAAGAGCCGCGGCACCGGGCTGGACCCGCTCAAGTACCTGAGCCTGGGCATGAACCCCGAGTGGCTGCGCTACTACCTTGCCGCCAAGCTCAATGCGCGCAATGAAGACATTGATTTCAATGCCGATGATTTCATGGCGCGGGTGAACAGCGATTTGATTGGCAAGTACGTGAATATCGCTAGCCGGACAGCCCCCTTCTTCGCTAAGCATTTTGACAACGAAATGCAGGCGATAAAGATGAACAGGCTCCAAGGCATACCAGTAACTGCAGACACCGCCGGTTTTGCCGTGGCGCTTGCGAATAGTGCCGAAATCAAAGCATCATTGGACAGCAGAGAATTCAGCAAAGCGACACGCCTTATCATGGAAGTTGCAGACGCCATCAACAAAGAGTTCGATGGGTTCAAGCCTTGGATTCTTGCCAAGACCGCCGCTACCGATCCCGTTGCAAAAGAGCAGTTGGCACAAATTTGCGCCTCGTCTATTGCGGGTTTCAAAGCGCTCAGTATTTTCTTGAAGCCAATTCTTCCCGCACTGGTTTCTGAAGCGGAGCGCTTCTTGAATTGCGCTCCGCTGACTTGGGAAGAAATCTCTCTTCCACTTAACCCAGACAACTTCATTGCGCCAGGCCATAAGTTCAATGAATTCAAGCCTCTCATGCAACGCGTCGATGTTAAACAACTTGAAGCATTGTTTGAGCCTCCAGCCCAGGCAGAATCTGGGCAAGCAGCTACTGATTTGATAGCAGAAGCCACCGTGCCTGGCGGCGAAGCCATCGCGCCTGTCATCACCATCGACGACTTCGCCAAGGTCGACCTGCGCATTGCAAAAATCGTCAACTGCGAAGCGGTAGAAGGCTCGACCAAGCTGCTGCGCCTGACGCTGGATGCTGGCGAAGGCCGCATGCGCAATGTGTTCAGCGGGATTGCTTCGGCTTACAAGCCTGAAGACCTGGTCGGCAAGCTCACGGTGCTGGTGGCCAACCTGGCGCCGCGCAAGATGAAGTTCGGCATCAGCGAAGGCATGGTGCTGGCCGCCAGCCATGCCGATGAAAAAGCCCAGCCGGGCATCTATGTGCTGGAACCCCTGCCTGGCGCAACACCCGGCATGCGGATTCACTAGGACCTGTTGCCGGTCTAAGTCTCGACGGGACGCTCCCGCTCCTGCGCAGGGGCCGGCGCGCTGCGTGTATCGGCCCCATTCGCGGTCCCGTTCACAAAGCGCATCGCGGTGCCCGAGCGGCCCGCCAGTTCCCCGAGTACGGCGCCTAGCGACTGGAGCAGCAGCGTCGCGTCGGCCGCCTGGAAGGGCGCCTCAGCCACCGCCAACTTGAGCTGCAGCACGGTGTTGGGTGGCAGCCCCGGGCTTTCAGACAGCCCGCGGGCAATCAGGCGTTGGCCGATGTCAGTGAGTTGCTCGCGCGTGAGGTGCCCCTGCAAGACCAGCACAAAATCCCCGTCACGATGCCGGGCCACGGTGTCGGCCTCCTGCGCGACGCTGGTAATGCAGGCGGCGGCCTGAACCACCGCGCTTTGCGCCGTTTCCATGCCGTAGTCCTGACGGATCTCGATCGCGTTGCCGAGCCGCACGCGCACCACGGCGCCCGCGCCGGGGTCGCGCTGCTGGCGCAGCAGCAGGCTGTCCAGACGCTGAAGCAGCACACGGTGGTTGCCCACGCCCGTCAAGGGGTCCGCGCGGGTCAGGGCGCCGACGCGAGCCTGGTTGTCGCGCTTTTCGCGGCTGCGCAGGTACAGGGCCATCAGCAACAGCGGAATCTCGAATGCCGCGCCGATTTGCGCGCCGTACTGCGTGGCCGCGCCCAACGGCAGCAGGCCCTGCGTGCGCAGGATGGGGAAAACCGAGCCCACCGTCAGGCAGACCATGGCGGCCAGCACCCACACCCCGACCATGGGCCGGCGCCAGACATACCAGCCGGCCACGCTGAGGTAGACCACCATGCTGCCCACGTAATAGGGCGTGGCCAGATTGAAGGAAGACTTGTTGCCGATCACCAGAAAAACCGCCAGGATGCCGACGCCTATCAGTGTCATCGCCAGCAGGCCGCGCGTCAGCCAGGGGGCGTCGCGGTCAACCACCATCTGCCGCAAAAAGAGGTGCAGCAGCGCGGCGGTGGTCAGCGTGAGGGCGACAGGCGCGGTGTCGTTCCACCACGCACTGCCGGGCCAGAGAAATTCACCGCCAAGCCCGGTGAGCGCCAGCTGGCCGGCGGCCACCACCAGCACATAGCCGGTGAAAAAAAGATGAATGCCGTCGCGCCAGGACAGGGCGTGCACCGCGCTCATCATCGCGATCAGCAGGACCAGGCCGATGTACACCCCGAGCAGCAGATGCGACTCCTTGGACTGTTCGTGAAAACTCTGCGGGTCGGACAGCTGCCAGGGCACGCTGATCGGATAGTTGTGTGCCACCCGCAGGTAGGTTGGCCGGGTTTCGCCGGGCTGAAGCAAGAGCTCGAATGCCGGCGTCAGATGGCGCACGGGCCACTGGGCCACAGGAATCTGGTCGCCCGAACGCTCCTGTTGCCACTGGCCGGCGCCGGATGCCGCAGCTGTGGGGCGGTACAGCTCCACGCTGTCCATGTTGGGGTGGGGAACGGTGAGCATGAGCGGCGTGGGCGCACCGACCACCGGCAACGCCAGGCGGTACCAGAGCGCGCTTCCGCCACCCGTGGGCATGATGCGCTGCGGCTGGATGGGCTGGCCTTCACCGGCATCAAACTTGCTGCGCACCTGATCAAAAGTAAGGGAACCCGAATTGTCGACCAGCACCTCGCCTTCGCCCATGACGCCGCGCCCCGCTTTGAAAGGGCCCGGCGCCGCGGCCACAGGGGCCGCTGCGGGTATTTCGGTGGAGGTTTCCGTCGACGGGGAAGCGGGGGTTTCCTGGGCCACGGCCATGGCGTGGGCCAGCAGCACACCAGCCAGGCAGACAGCAAGGGATGGCAAAAGCCGCAGCAGCACCACAAACGAAGAGACAAAAAATGCAGGCAATCACTTCCCCAGGAAAAGCATGCCGAAAACATGCCGAGGCGTATCCTGACCCAAACCCGGCAAGCTTCACGTCAGTAAATCACCACAAAAGTAACTAATTCGACCTAATTTTCACCTTTACTGTAACTAATCTTTACATTGCCGACAATGGAAAAAAGTCACGCAAAGGATTCATCGTTCGGAAGTGCACAGCGCCACAATCGGGGACACATGCATCTTCCCTCCTATCTCGCACCGTTTCGCCCGCGCCTCTTTTCAGCGCTGGCGGGCTACACGCGGGAGCGGTTTTTCAGGGACGCCGGCTCCGGTGTCACCGTGGGTATTGTGGCCTTGCCACTGGCGATGGCGTTTGCGATTGCCTCAGGCCTGAAGCCGGAGGCCGGCATCTGGACGGCCATCATCGCCGGTGCGCTGATCTCGGCGCTGGGCGGCTCGGCAGTGCAGATCGGTGGGCCGGCCGGCGCCTTTATCGTCATCGTCTACGGCATTCTGGAGCGCTACGGGCTGGCCAACCTGCTAATCTCCACCGCCTGCGCCGGCGTGCTGCTCTTCTTGCTGGGCTTCTTCAAACTGGGCACGCTGGTGCGTTATGTGCCGGTGAGCATCGTGGTGGGTTTTACCAACGGCATCGCGGTCTTGATCGCGCTGTCGCAAGTCAAGGACCTGCTCGGTTTGGTGGTGCCCAAAATGCCGGCCGATTTTTTCTCGCAGATCAAGGTGATAGGCGGCCATCTGGACAGCTTCAACCCCTTCGCGCTCGGTCTGGGCCTGGCCTGCCTGCTGGGCCTTTTTGTCTGGCCCAAGCTGTTTGATTCGCAAACCCGCGGCGCGGGCGGCTTCACTACACGCCTGATCCGCATGATGCAGGCGGTCGAGGGCGTGCAGCTCAAGCGGGCCACACGCATGGCCTCGCGCATGCCGGGGCCGATTGTGGCGCTGGTGACGCTCACCGCGTTTTCTTATCTGCTGAGCCTGCCGGTGGAGACCATCGGCACGCGGTTTGGCGGCATCCCGCGGGCGCTGCCGATGCTTGCCCTGCCCGACTTCTCTTGGGAAACGGTGCGCCTGCTGGTGGCGCCCACCATCACCATCGCCTTGCTGGGCGCGGTGGAGTCGCTGCTGTGCGCACGCGTGGCCGACCAGATTTCAGGCCTGCCGCGCCACGACCCCAACCAGGAGCTGATGGCCCAGGGCGTGGCCAACTTCGTCGTGCCCTTTTTCGGCGGCATGCCGGCCACCGGCACGATTGCCCGCACGGTGACCAATGTGCGCTCGGGCGCCACCTCACCGGTTTCGGGCCTGGTGCATGCGCTCACGCTCATCGTCATCGTGCTGGCGGCGGCGCCCTTGGCGGTGCACGTGCCGCTGGCCGTGCTCGCGGGCATCCTGCTCTATGTGGCCTGGAACATGGGTGAGTGGCGCGAATTTGCCCATCTGCGCCATGCCAGCAGCCACTACCGGCTCATCATGCTGGGCACGTTTTTGCTCACGGTGATTTTTGACCTGACGGTGGCACTGCAAGTCGGCCTGATCCTGGCCTGCGTGCTGTTTGTCAGGCGCATGAGCAGCCTCTTTCAGGTGGTGGAAGTTTCGCGCGACGCCGATTCGGCGAGCTTTCAGCTCTACGGCTCGCTGTTTTTCGGCGCAGTGGCCAAGCTGGACCCCATCCTGAACGTGGTGGAAGGCGCGCCCAAGGGACTGGTGGTGCGGCTGGACGTGCAGTCGCTGCAGTCGCTGGACACCTCGGGCCTGGACGTGCTGGAGCAACTGCACAAGGCCATCGTGCTGCGCGGCGGCCGGCTGGTGCTGGCCGGGCTCAATGCCCAGCCGCGAGCCGTGATGGAGCGTTCGGGTTTTCTGGGGAAAATCGAGACGCTATAAAAGCAGGAGCTGCCAGCCAAGGTACAGCCTGGGCTAGAGGCCGATTTGGCTTAAAAATGCAGCCGCTACCGGGTACCGCCGCTCGGACTAATGCTCTCTTCATCCACCGACGCCGTGCCCTTGACCTTCAGGTCGGCATCAAACACCACGGTAAAGATACGTGCCGTCGACGGCGGGTTCAAGTAGCGCCAGTCGTAATGCGTTTCCTGCTTGAGCGCATAGGGCGTGACCTTCATCGGCTTGCCCAGCATCTTGCGCACCTGCTCCATGCGCATGCCGGGCAGCACTTTCTCAAAATTCTGCGGCGTCAGCACCTGCCTGAGCGCGCTCATCTTGCCGTCGGCGCCTATCGTGATCATGTAATTGACGTTGCCCTGCGGCTGGCGGTTGTATTCAAAGGTGCGGGCGCCGGGCGCGGCCGCCGCGCCCGGCAGGGGCGTTTCGGCCATGTCGGCGGCTTCCCAGATCTTTTCAGGCTCACCGAAGCGGGCGCGCACATCGGCTTCAGTCGCCACGCCTTCTTCCAGCTCGGCAATGCGCTGCGGGTCGCAACCCACCAGGCCCAATACAAATGAGAGCAGACCCATACAGGCGATCGTCCTTACGGAGAAAGGTGATGAAAGGCCCTTGGGAATGGGCATGGACGGCAATAACAAGGCGGGCAAGGCAGACCCCGGTAAAATCAGCGAACTATACGTTTCAGGCAGTTTAGACCCATGTCCCTCCTCAACTTCTTCCGCCGCTCCGACTACACCTCCGATACGACGCAGTTTATCGACCAGCTCAAGGCCAACAAGCCCACGCTGGAAGCCGAGCAGCGCGCCGGGCGCGCCCTGTTGTGGGACAAAAACCTGAGCCGCGCCGAGCAGGCCGAATTCGGCGAGGCCAGTGTGCCGCAGCAGCCGTATGTCTACGGCACCAGCAGCCACCCGAACGGAAAATAAGAGCCAAATCGGCATCCAGCCCAGGCGGGACATAGGCTGACAGCTATATTTTTTATAGCAAATCCAAGCTAGCTTCGTCCCCACGGCCTCGTTCAATGTCCCAAACCTCCTTTCCCCCATCCCCCCAGGAGCTGCCGCCGGCAGACGGCCAGGGCTTGTCGGTTGCGTTGAGCCCGGACATGCCGGCGGTGATCGACCAGGTCGCGCTGGCGCGCCTCTACGGCGAGCCGCTCTTTGCCATGCCGCAAGACCTGTACATCCCGCCGGATGCGCTGCAGGTCTTCCTGGAGGCGTTTGAGGGCCCGCTGGACTTGCTGCTCTACCTGATCCGCAAGCAAAACTTCAACATCCTCGACATCCCGATGGCGGCGGTCACACGCCAGTACCTCACCTATGTCGACGAGATCCGCGGCACCAACCTGGAACTGGCGGCCGAATACCTGCTGATGGCGGCCATGCTGATCGAAATCAAGTCGCGGATGCTGCTGCCACCCAAAAAGGTCGCCGAGGGCCAGGAGCCCGAAGACCCGCGCGCCGAACTGGTACGCCGCCTGCTCGAGTACGAGCAGATCAAGCTGGCCGCCCACAAGCTCAACGAAGTGCCGCAGTTCGGCCGCGACTTCCTGCGCGCGCAGGTCTATGTCGAGCAATCGCTGCAGCCGCGCTTTCCCGACGTCAACGTGGTCGACCTGCAGGACGCCTGGCGCGACATCGTCAAGCGCGCCCGCCTGATCCAGCACCACGTCATCTCCAGAGAAGAACTTTCGGTGCGCGAGCACATGAGCATCGTGCTGCGCAAGCTGCAAGGCCGCAAGTTCCTCGAGTTCGAAGACTTGTTCGACGCCACGCGCGGCATGCCGGTGCTGGTGGTGACCTTCATCGCGCTGCTCGAGCTTTCTAAAGAAGGCCTGCTGGAAGTGACGCAGGCCGAGGCTTTCGCGCCCATCTACGTACGCCTCGCGTACACCCCGGCTTAGGCCCCTCTTCTTCCTCCATGACACGCTTGCCGGCCCCGCCGCAGCACGCCTTTGATGTCCTCATCATCGGCAGCGGCCTGGCGGGCTTGACGGCTGCGCTGTTGCTGGCCCCAGGCCGCCGGGTGGCGGTGGTGACCAAGCGTGAACTCAACGACGGCTCCAGCGCCTGGGCGCAGGGCGGCATGGCCGCGGTGCTGGCCGAGGGCGACTCGGTGGAGCAGCATGTAAACGACACGCTGATCGCCGGCGCGGGCCTGTGCGATTTGCCCGCCACGCGCGCGGTGGTCGAAGGCGCGCCCGAAGCCATTGCCTGGCTACGCAAACTGGGCGTAGCTTTTTCGGAAGACAGCGAGCACCCCGGCGAACTGCACCTGACGCGCGAAGGCGGCCACAGCCAGCGCCGCATCGTGCATGCAGCCGACGCCACCGGCGCCGCCGTGCAGCGCACCCTGATAGAGAAAGTGCGCAATACGCCCGGCATCACGCTGTTTGAGCACCACATGCTGGTCGACGTCATCACCGATCGGCAATTGAAGCAGCCCGGTAACCAGTGCCATGGCGCCTACGTACTCGACACCGCCAGCGGCGAGGTGCTGACCTTCAGCGCCGGCCACACCATTCTGGCCACCGGCGGCGCGGGCAAGGTCTACCTTTACTCCACCAACCCCGACACCGCCACCGGCGATGGCATTGCCGCCGCCTGGCGTGCCGGTTGCAGCGTGGGCAACATGGAATTCATCCAGTTCCACCCGACTTGCCTGTATCACCCCGAGGCCAAATCGTTTTTGATCAGTGAGGCCGTACGCGGCGAAGGCGGCAAGCTGCTGCTGCCGGCCTCGGCTGGCGGCGGGCGCTTTATGCCGGCGCATGACGCGCGCGCCGAACTCGCGCCGCGCGACGTGGTGGCCCGCGCCATCGACTTCGAGATGAAAAAGCACGGCGTGGACTGCGTCTACCTGGACATCTCCCACCAGAGCCCGGCCTTTTTGCAGGAACACTTTCCCAACATCCTCCAGCGCTGTGCGGAACTGGGTATCGACATCACACGCCAGCCCATCCCGGTGGTGCCGGCCGCGCATTACACCTGCGGCGGCGTGATGACCGACCTGGCCGGGCGCACCGATGTGGCCGGCCTGTATGCGATCGGCGAAACCGCCTGCACCGGCCTGCACGGCGCCAACCGCCTGGCCAGCAACTCGCTGGTTGAATGTGTGGTGCTGGCGCGTGCCACGGCGCAGGCGATTGAAGCCGGCGCCCCTGCCCAGACACCGGCCCTGCCCGCCTGGGACGAAAGCCAGGTCACCGATGCCGACGAGGTCGTGGTGATCTCGCACAACTGGGATGAGCTGCGCCGCTTCATGTGGAATTACGTGGGCATCGTGCGCACCAACAAGCGGCTCGAACGCGCGGCACACCGCATTGCCTTGCTGGACGCGGAGATCCAGGAGTTTTATGCTCACTTTCGCGTCACGCGCGATTTGCTGGAGCTGCGCAACCTGGTGCAGGTGGCTGACCTGATTGTGCGTTCAGCCCACGGGCGGCATGAAAGCCGGGGTTTGCATTTCAGCCGGGATTATCCCGACACCGCCGCATCTGCCGTTCCCACTGTCCTGGTGCCGCCTGCGGCCTGGATATAGGCGAGCCAGGGCCTGTTACTTCAGAAGGCAGCAACGGCGTTGGCGGCCTAAGCCGGCAGTGGCATCTCATCGCCGCGGCGGCGCCACAATATCAAGTAGCCCGGTACGGCCCTGCCGTACTCCACGCGGACCTGCATTTCTTTCATCCGCAGCATCTCGAAACCGCTATGCAAAGCGGTACGAGTCAAATAGTCGAGGGAATGCGTATAGCGGCCCGTGGTGTTCAGGCGAAAGTCGCGAGCATCCGGCAGCTTTGGCGCTTCCTCGCCCGTCGCATCAAGGGACTCCACGGAAAACCCGAACAACCCGTCCGCGCGCAACAATCTTTGCGCTTCGCCGAACAGTTCGTCCAGTCTTCCGATGTAAACAAAAACATCTGTGGCGATCACCAGGTCATACGTGAGGGCCGCCTCCTTGCGCATCATGGCAAGCAACTCCATGTGCTCAAGACGGGCGTAGATGCCCCGGGTTCGAGCCTTCGCGAGCATCTTGCCGGAGAGGTCAACCCCCACCAGCTCTTTTGCGTACGGGGCGATGGCGGCGCCGGACAATCCGGTTCCGCATCCCAGATCCAGCACAGACCATTGTTCTGTGGCCGGAGGCGACGCTTCACATACGAGATCAATCAATTTTGCCGGCGTATCGTAACGCAAGGTCTGAACCAGATGCGAATCAAAGGTTTGCGCATACTCGTCGAACAGTTGCTCGACGTACCCGCTGGGGGCGCTGTCCGAATTTTCTCCCGACAGGGCGGCCACCAAATGCGCAACCGGGCTGTCAGGCTGCAATTCGACGACCCGCCGGTAGCACTCAATCGCGCGTTCTTCGTCCCCGCGCTCCAGGAGAATGTTCCCAAGAAAGCGATGCGCCTCAACATGTTCCGGCTTGAGCTCAATTGCGCGCCGATAACAAGCGACGGCTTTTTCGCCTTGTCCCGACGCACTCATGGCATTGCCAAGGGCTGCATGGGTGTCTGCGTTGGAGGGGTCAATGGAAATCGCCTTTTCATAGCACTCAATGGCCTTTGGATGCTGGCCGAGATGCCCATAGGCGTCACCCATGATCTTGTGAGAGACCATCGCAGTAGGCTCCAGAGCCACGGCCTTGCCATGGCAGGAAATGGCGCCTGCAAAATCCCGCTGGTTGAACAGCAGGTTACCCAGCAAAAAGCGAAATTCCGCTGAACCGGGCAATGCAAGAATGGCTCTTCTGAGGACGGCTTTGGCGTCCTCGGTCTTACCGGAACTAAGCAAAAGATCGAAGAGATCGCGATACACAAATTCAAAGTCCGGCTTCAGTGCCAGCGCTCGTGTGAAATGCCGGATTGATTCAGGGTGGTCGTCAAGGGCCTTTGCCGCCTTGCCCAGCAGATAGTGCGCGTCGGCAAGCGCAGGGTCTATCACCAAGGCGCGTTCGAGTGCCGTGGCAGCTTCCCCGAACTTCTGCTGTTCAACCAAAGAAAACCCCAGGCCGACATAGGCGGCGGCAAAGCGCGGGTTGATCGACACCGCCTGCTGGTAGCACGCAGCGGCTTCGTCGAATCTGCCCAGGTTCAGGTGTTGGTCGCCTTGCCTTTTGGAGGCTACTTCCTCGGCCCCTGCAGGGGGTTCCCCGCCCAACAAGATTTTCAGTTCTTTCAGCACGGCTTGCCTTTCTTTCTATCAAATGTTCACGCCATCGTGGCACATTGTCTCCTCGTCCTGGCGATGGGTAAGCCCTGGGGGCTTTAACTAGGCAAGCCCACGGTCCAGCCCGTCAGGCGGCGCCAGATCCGCAGGTATCCAGCCCCTCAGGCTGTTCACAAAAGCCAGCGCCTCCACGCGCGGCAAGTCATCCACACGCACCACCGCCTCTTCGTGTATGCGACCCTGTTGCAATGCAAGGGCGCGCCCCACGCCGGCCAGCAAGCCGCAGCGCAGCGGCGGCGTGACCCAGCGGCCGTCCAGGAGGAAAGCCACGTTCCCGCGTGCGCACTCGGTGAGTTCGCCGTCGGCGTTCCAGAGCAGCGTATCGAAGACCGCGGGGTCCGTGGGCGTGAAGGCGTCGTAGTGCGCCCGCCGGGTGGTCTTGCAGCGAACGAATTCGCCATGCGCCTCGTCCAGCGCGCGCTGCGCCAGTTGCAGGCGCACCCGCGCTGGTGAAGCCGGCAGCGCATAGGCTTCGGCCCACGCGCACCCTTGTCCATCCAGCAGCAAGCGAACACGCCACGCGCCCTGGGCATGTGCATCGACTACGGACTGCAGCGCACCCTCAACATGCCGCGCATTCCACGGGTAGCCAAAATGTTGCGCGGCTTGGGACATGCGCGCCAGGTGGGCATCGGCGTCGCGCAGTTGGCCATCTGCAAGGCCCAGCGTTTCCAGCAGGTCGAACGGCGCGCTGGCGCGTTGCACAAAAGCCTGCTTGAGGCCCCATTCACGCCACTCGCCATCGGCTGTGGCGCCGGACGTGATCCCGCTGCCGATGCCGCAGCGTGCTGCGTTGCCGCGCAAAGTCACCGTGCGAATCGGCACATTAAACGTGGCTGCGCCGCCGGGCCGCACCACGCCGATCGCGCCGCAGTACACGCCGCGCGGCTCGGGCTCCAGCGCACGTATCGCCCGCATGGCGCGGACTTTAGGCGCGCCGGTGATCGAGCCGCAGGGAAACAGCGCGGCAAAGACATCCGCCAGGCTGCAACCGGCGCGCGTGCGCGCCTCGACATCCGAGGTCATCTGCCACACGGCGGGCAGGGCCTCAGTGTGAAAGAGGCGCGGCACACGCACGCTGAACGGTTGGGCAATGCGCGAGAGGTCGTTGCGCAGCAGGTCCACGATCATCACGTTTTCGGCGCGTTCCTTGGCGGAGCTGCGCAAGGCCTCGGCTTGTGCGGCGTCATCTTGTGGATTTGCGCCGCGAGGTGCCGTGCCTTTCATGGGCCGCGCCAGAAGAAGGCCATCGCGCCAGTCAAAAAACAGCTCGGGCGACACCGACAGCAGTTGCTCATCACCGGTATCCAGAAAGGCCGCATAGCCGCCGGGTTGTGCCCGCTGCAGCGCATGAAACAAGGCAAGAGCCGAAGCGTTGCCCACATCGCCGGCCAGCACGCCCTTCATCTGCGCGGTGAAGTTGGCCTGGTAGTACTCGCCGTTGGCGATGGCATGCTGCAGCTCGGCCAGTGCAGCATCGAACGCCGGGCGCGGCAACACGTCTTGCCACTGCACCTGCGGCGATGTCTCTTGGGCAGGCTGCGGCCATGGCAGGGGTTTGTCATGCACCGCAAACCAGGCAAGCGGCCCCTCGGCCGGGTGCACGGTGAACGCGGCATCAAAAGCAGGTGCAGCCTCGTAACGCAGATAACCCACACACCAGGCGCCTCGCTGCGCCGCAGCCTGTACGGCGTCCAGCACCGCACGCACATCCTTAAGCCGGTGCGCCACCAGCACTTCGCGCGGCGCGCCAAAGGCATGGCGAAGGCGCGGCCCTTCTGCTCGGTGAGGGTCGGCGAAATCGATCAGCGCCGAAACGATGTCGGTCACGTCAATCGAGACTTCAGGCAGCGCCGATATGAGGCACCAGACCCGTCACCGGCCGCCCCGCCTTCAGGGCCTCGGTGAACGCCAGCATGCGATCTATCGGCGAACGGGCGCGCAAGCCGAGGGCTGCATCGACATGGACTTCATTCGCGCCTGTCTCCAGCACATGCGCCAGCCCCGCCAGCCCGTTCATGGCCATCCAGGGGCAGTGTGCGCAGCTTTTGCAGGTGGCGCTGTTGCCGGCCGTGGGAGCCTCGATGAACACCTTGCCGGGGTTCAGCGTGCGCAGCTTGTGCAGCATGCCGTTGTCGGTGGCGACGATGAACTCTTTCGCGTCCATCTCGCGCGCGGCTTTCAAAATGCCGGAGGTGGAACCCACGGCATCGGCCAGCGCCACCACGTCGGCGGGCGACTCGGGGTGCACCAGCACGCGCGCGTCGGGGTGTTCGTCCTTCAGTGCCTGCAATTCAAAGGCCTTGAACTCGTCGTGCACGATGCAGGCGCCGTTCCAGAAGACCATGTCGGCGCCGGTCTCGCGCTGGATGTAGCTGCCCAGGTGCCGGTCAGGCGCCCAGAGGATTTTCTGGCCTTGTGCCTTGAGCGCGCGCACGATGTCCAGCGCGCAACTGGAGGTGACCACCCAGTCGGCGCGCGCCTTCACCGCCGCGCTGGTGTTGGCGTAAACGACCACCGTACGGTCAGGATGAGCGTCGCAGAAGGCGCTGAACTCATCCAGTGGACAGCCCAGGTCCAGCGAGCAAGTCGCGTCCAGGTCGGGCATCAATACGCGCTTTTCGGGCGACAGGATTTTGGCCGTCTCGCCCATGAAACGCACGCCGCAGACCACCACGGTTTGGGCGGCGTGGTCGCGGCCAAAGCGCGCCATCTCCAGCGAGTCCGACACCATGCCGCCGGTTTCTTCGGCCAGGTCCTGCAGGTCTGGATGCACGTAGTAGTGCGACACCATGACGGCGTTGCGCGCCTTGAGCAACTCGCGGATGCGGCTTTTCAGCGCCGCGCGCTCGGCCTGCGTGGGCTCGGCCGGCACACGGGCCCACGCCTCGTGCGTGCTGCAACTTGCGGCCCCGGCAAGGGGTTGCTCGTATTCAACGCGGATGGTGGGCATCACGGCATTCATGCTTTAAACCAGGTTAATTGGCGGCATCAAAGCGCATCGAAAAATCCACCGCCCGCACATCCTTGGTCAGCGTGCCGATGGAGATTCGGTCCACGCCGGTTTCGGCCAGGGTGCGCAGGCCGTCCAGCGTCACGCCGCCGGAGATCTCCAACACGGCCCGCCCGGCGTTGATGCGCACCGACTCTTTCAAATCGGGCAGGCTCATGTTGTCGAGCAGCACCATCTTCGCGCCAGCGTCCAGCGCTTCGTTGAGCTCGGCCAGGTTCTCGACTTCGATCTGCACAAAGTCGGCCTGCGAAGCGACCTCGGCCGCGCGCGCCAGCACCTGACGGATGCCGCCGGCCGCGGCGATGTGGTTTTCCTTGATGAGCACGGCGTCATAGAGGCCCACGCGGTGGTTGGTGCCGCCGCCGGTGACCACGGCATACTTTTGCGCCAGCCGCAGACCGGGCAAAGTCTTGCGCGTATCCACAATGACAGCGCGCGTGCCTTTCACGATGTCGACGTAGATTGCCGTTTTACTCGCGACGGCGCTGAGCAGCTGCAGAAAATTCAGCGCCGTGCGTTCGGCTGAGAGCAGTGCCCGCGCCTGGCCACGCACCTCAAACACCAGCTGGCCGGCTTCGCAGCGCTCGCCGTCTTTCACATGCCAGACCAGCTGGGCCGCTGGGTCCAGCTGCCGCACCGTGGCCTCTACCCAGGCGCTGCCGCAGACCACCGCGCTTTCACGCGCCACCACCTGCGCCCGCGCCTGCCGGTCCGAAGCGATCAGCCCGGCCGTCAGGTCGCCCGCGCCTACGTCTTCCGCCAGCGCGCGCGCCGCATCCGCCCGGGCCAGTGTCGCCACTGCCGTAGCAGAGAAATCAAATGACTTTTTCATAAGCAATCTAAGAAAGAAACCGCACGATACCGTGCACTAAACTATTAAATAGAGCTGAAAACTGTCGCAAATGTTACAGCGACTGGCCCGCCGGCCTCGCGTGGGGGCTTAGCCCCTCAAAATGGCGGCTTCCTTTTTTGCGTGATTCAATCCCACCGACCATGTTCAGAACCCTGCTCAAATCCAAAATCCACCGCGCGGCGGTGACGCACTGCGAACTCAACTACGAGGGCTCTTGCGCCATCGACGAAGACCTGCTGGACGCCGCCAACCTGGCCGAGAACGAACAGGTGCACATCTGGAACATCAACAACGGTGAACGCTTCATCACCTACGCCATCCGCGCCGAGCGCGGTAGCCGCATTATTTCAGTGAATGGCTCTGCGGCACGCCGCGCGGCCGTGGGCGACCTCGTGATCATCGCGGCCTTTGCGCAGGTGCATGAAGAACACGTCGCGGGTTTCAGCCCCAAGCTGGTGTTCGTCAACCCGGACAACCGCATCAAGGAAGAGCGCTCCACCATCCCGGTGCAGCAGCCCTGAGCCGCTCCGGCTCCGCAGCAACGCGCGGGCCGCCGCCCTTTTTCCTCTTCTCTCTTCACACAGGGCCTCATGGACAACGCCTCAATGACCCGGCGCAGCCTGCGCCACGTGTGGCACCCCTGCACCCAGATGAAGCTGCACGAGGCGCACCCGCCCGTGCCCATCGCGCGGGCAGAAGGGGTGTGGCTGCATGACTTTGAAGGCCGGCGCTACCTGGACGGCATCAGCTCCTGGTGGGTCAACCTGTTTGGCCACGGCCATCCGCACATCAAGGCCGCGCTGCGCGACCAGTTGGACCGGCTCGACCACGTCATGCTGGCCGGCTTCACACACGAGCCGGTAGTGGAGCTCTCCGAGCGGCTGGGCGCGCTGGCCGGCCTGGGCCACGCCTTTTATGGCAGCGACGGCGCCAGCGCCACCGAGATCGCGCTCAAGATGAGCGCGCATTACTGGCGCAACAGCGGCAAGCCTGAAAAGAGCCGCTTCATTGGCCTGGCCGGTGGCTACCACGGCGAAACCGTGGGCGCGCTGGCCGTGACTGACATCGCGCTCTTCAGGGAAGCCTATGCGCCGCTGGTGCGGCTGGCCGCCACCGTGGCCAGCCCCGACGCGCGCGGCGCGCAGGCCGGCGAGAGCGCCGTCGACGTGGCACGCCGCGCCGCTGCCGGCCTGCAAGCCTGGCTGGAGCAGCACCACGCACAAACCGCCGCACTAATCGTCGAGCCCATGGTGCAGTGCGCCGCCGGCATGGCCATGCACGACGCGGCCTACCTGCGTGAAGCCCGCGCGCTGTGCGACCGCTACGGCGTGCACCTGATCGCCGATGAAATCGCCACCGGCTTTGGCCGCACCGGCACGATGTTTGCGCACCAGCAGGCGGACATACGGCCGGACTTCATTTGCCTTTCCAAAGGACTCACGGGCGGCACGCTGCCGCTGTCGGCGGTGCTGACTACCGATACGGTGTACGAAGCGTTTTACGATGACGATGTGGCGCGCGGCTTTTTGCATTCGCACTCTTACACCGGCAACCCGCTGGCCTGCCGCGCCGCGCTGGCCACGCTGGAGCTGTTTGAGCAGACTGACGTGCTGGCCGGCAACGCCGCGCTGGCCAACACGCTGGATCAGGCCTTTGCACCGCTGACGCAACACCCCGCTGTGCAGAACGCGCGCAGGCTGGGCATGATCTGGGCCTGGGATATTGAGCCCGGCACCACACCCCACTTCGCCCGCCGCTACACGCAGCACGCGATGGCCAACGGCGTGCTGCTGCGCCCGATAGGCCAGACGGTCTACGCCATGCCACCCTATGTGATGGACGAAGAGGCGATGGACCACCTGGCATGCGGCGCGCTGGCGGCACTCAAGGCCACGCTGGCCGAAGAAAACGTGCATGGCTGAAGCGACGCACAAAACCATCTCGCTGTTTGTCACCGGCACCGACACCGGTGTCGGCAAGACGCTGGCCAGCGCCGCGCTGCTGCATGCGCTGGCCAAAAGGCATCTGCGTGTGGTGGGCATGAAGCCGGTGGCGGCAGGCACGGCGTCGGTTGACGGTGTAGAGGCCAATGAAGACGTGCTTGCGCTGCGCGCTGCTTCCACCTGCCGCGTGCCGCCCGAACTCGACAACCCGGTGCTGCTGCCCGACCCGGTGTCGCCGCACATCGCGGCGGCTCGCGCCGGTGCGCGCATTGACATTGCCCACCTGGTGGCCTGCCACCGCCAGCTCGCATTACTAGCCGACGCGGTGGTAGTGGAAGGCGCAGGCGGCTTTCATGTACCGCTTTCGCCGCTTGAGACCGGCGCCGATCTGGCCCAGGCGCTGGGCCTGCCGGTGGTGCTGGTGGTGGGTTTGCGGCTGGGTTGCCTGAACCACGCACTGCTGACTGCCGAAGCCATACGCGCACGCGGCCTCACGCTGGCTGGCTGGGTGGCCAACCACATCGACCCTGCCATGCTGGCGCAGGACGACAACATCGAATTCCTGCAGCAGCGATTGCAGGCGCCGCTGCTGGCCAGCATCCCCTGGCAGCCGGGCCTGGACGCGCGCGCCGTCACCATCCACCTTCCCGTTGAATGGCAATGAACATGACCTCCTCCTGGCTCGACGAATTCCCTGCGCGCGTGGCCGAACTGGACCGCGCCCACCTGCGCCGCCAGCGCCGCGTGGTGGTGCCTGAAAGCGGCGCGCGCCTTTTGGTCGACGGCCAAAGCATGCTGGCCTTTTGCAGCAACGACTACCTGGGCCTGGCGACACACCCGGCGCTGGTGCAAGCGGCCTGCGCGGGCGCACAGGCCTATGGCGTGGGAGCCGGTGCATCGCCGCTGGTCAGTGGCCACAGTGCCGCCAACGAGGCGCTGGAGCGTGAGCTGGCGGCCTTTGTGGACCTTCCGCGCGCACTGTATTTTTATGCGGGCTACGCCACCAACATCGGCATCGTGCCGGCGCTGGTGGGCGCGGGTGACGCGATTTTTTCAGATGCGCTGAACCATGCCTGCCTGATTGACGGGGCAAGGCTGTCGCGCGCAAAAATTCATCGCTATGCCCATGCCGACCTGGACGCATTAAGCCGCGAACTCGCGCAAAGCGATGCGCCACGCAAACTGGTCATCAGCGACGCTGTGTTCAGCATGGACGGCGACATCGCCGATATCACCTCTCTCGTCGCGCTGTGCGAGCGCCATGACGCCCTGCTGCTGCTGGACGACGCGCACGGCTTTGGCGTGCTGGGCCCCCAAGGGCGCGGCAGCCTGGCCGCGGCCGGCCTGTACGGCGCGAAGGCTTCGCGCCGCGTGCTCTACATGGCCACGCTGGGCAAGGCGGCCGGTGTGGCGGGTGCTTTTGTGGCGGGCGACGAGGCGCTGGTCGAATGGCTGTTGCAAAAAACCCGCAGCTATATTTTTGCCACCGCTGCGCCGGCGCTGCTGGCCAGCGCGCTGCGCGCCAGTCTTGTGTTGATTGAGCAAGAGGAATGGCGCCGCACGCATTTGCAGAAACTGATCGCACGGCTGCGCAGCGGCCTGGCGGTGGGCCTGAAGGGCAGCCACTGGCAGTTGCCGCCTTCGCAAACCGCCATCCAGCCACTGCTGATAGGCCGCAACGACGAAGCACTGGCCGTGATGGACGGCCTGCGCGCACGCGGCATCTGGGTGCCGGCGATCCGCCCGCCCACCGTAGCCGAAGGCACGGCCCGGCTGCGCATCGCACTGTCGGCTGCGCACACCGAAGCCGATGTCGACTTGCTGGTGGAAGCCCTGACGGCCTTGGCGAAGCACGTACAAACACAGCAACAAACAGAACCCGCGCACTGAACGCTTCATGAAACGCTTCAGCTAGACTCAAAAACCCAGTCCCCGAAAGGAAAAAGACCATGTCCCACGTTGCAGAACAAACCATCACGCTCCACCGCCCACGCCCTCAGGCCTCGCAAGCCGAACAGGCCGGCGAGCAGCGCTGGAGTGTGGACGCCATCGAGGCCTTGTTCAACCTGCCCTTTCCGGAACTGATGCACCGCGCACAAACCGTGCACCGCGAAAACTTCGACCCGACGCACATCGAGTTCGCCACGCTGCTGTCGGTCAAGACCGGCGGCTGCGCCGAAGACTGCGGCTACTGCCCGCAGGCCGCGCGTTATGACACCGGCGTGGAAGCCAGCAAGCTGATGGAGCCGGCCGAGGTGCTGGCCGCCGCCCAGCGCGCGCAGGCCGCGGGTGCCACGCGTTTTTGCATGGGCGCCGCATGGCGCTCACCCAAAGACCGCGACATTGAAAAAGTCGCCGAGCTGGTTCGTACCGTGAAAGCGCTTGGCCTGGAGACCTGCGCCACGCTGGGCATGCTGGAAGATGGCCATGCGCAAACGCTGCAAAGCGCGGGCCTCGATTACTACAACCACAACCTCGACAGCGCGCCTGATTTTTACGGCGACATCATCACCACGCGCGACTACCAGGACCGCCTGGACACGCTGGCACGCGTGCGCAGCGCCGGCGTCAAGGTCTGCTGCGGCGGCATCGTCGGCATGGGCGAAACACGCCGCCAGCGCGCCGGCCTGGTGGCCGAACTCGCCAACTTGACGCCCTACCCCGAGTCGGTGCCCATTAACAACCTGGTGAAGGTCGAAGGCACACCGCTGGCCAACCAGGCCGACCTGGACCCGTTTGAATTCGTGCGCACGATTGCCGTCGCCCGCATCACCATGCCGACGGCGCGCGTGCGCCTGTCGGCCGGCCGCCAGCAAATGGGTGATGGCGTGCAGGCGCTGTGCTTCCTGGCCGGCGCGAATTCGATCTTTTACGGCGACAAGCTGCTGACCACCGGCAACCCCGACACCGAGGCCGATGTGAAGCTGCTTGAGCGCCTGGGCATGAGCCGGTCTGCACCTGAGGCGCGCCAAGGCGCATGAATCCCCGTTTCAGCAGGCCCAACCTTGTCTGGGTTCTCTAAAACGCCTACAAAAAAGCACGCTGAAGCTGGTTAGACTCTCGCTAAATTCCGGACCCACCCATGACGACCCCTGCCAACACCACCGTCACGCCTTACGGCACGCTGCCGCCGTCGTCCACGCCATCCGCACCGCCGGCGCGCAAACCGGTGAGCCTGCCGCGCCTGCGCGAAATGCAGGCGCATGGCGAAAAAATCACCATGCTGACGGCCTACGACGCAACCTTTGCCGCCGTGGCCGATGCGGCGGGCGTGGAATGCATCCTGGTCGGCGACTCGCTGGGCATGGTCTGCCAGGGCCTGACCAGCACCGTCGGCGTGACGCTGGAGACCATGCGCCACCACACCGAATGCGTGGCCAACGGCCTGCGACGCTCGCAGGCCACGGCCTGGCTGATCGGCGATTTGCCGTTCGGCAGTTACCACGAATCGAAAGAGCAGGCCTTGCGCAGCGCTACGGTGCTGATGCAGGCCGGCGCGCACATGGTCAAGCTCGAAGGCGGCGGCTGGACAACCGAGACCGTGCGCTTTCTGGTTGAGCGCGGCATCCCTGTTTGCGCCCACCTCGGCCTCACGCCGCAGACGGTGCATGCGCTGGGTGGCTACCGCGTGCAGGGCAAGGGCGACGAAGCCGCTGCCACGATGACGCGCCACGCCCGCGAGCTGCAGGACGCCGGCGCCGCCATGCTGGTGCTGGAGATGGTGCCCGCAGCGCTGTCGGCCACGCTTACGCAGGAGCTTACGCATTGCGCCACCATCGGCATTGGCGCGGGCAAGGGCACGGCTGGCCAGGTGCTGGTGCTGCACGACATGCTGGGCATGAACCTGGGCAAGATGCCGAAGTTTGTGCGCAACTTCATGGAAGGCCCGGACAACAAGACCGCCAGCGTGCGCGGCGCCATGGAAGCCTATGTGCGCGCCGTGAAAGACGGCAGCTTTCCGGTCGATGCCACCCACGCGTGGTAGCCCATCGCCCTTCACGAGTCAGGAGACAAGATGCAGATCGTCCACACCATTCCGGAGCTGCGCGAGGCCCTCAGCCCGTTTAAACGCCCGTCCTTTGTGCCCACCATGGGCAACCTGCACGACGGCCACATCGCGCTCGTCAAGCAAGCCAAGCCGCTGGGCGACGTGAGCGTCTCCAGCATCTTCGTGAACCGCCTGCAGTTTGCCCCGCACGAAGACTTCGACAGTTACCCGCGCACGCTGGACGCCGATGCCGAGCGCCTGAAGGCTGCCGGTTGCAACGTGTTGTTTGCCCCGCTGGAAAAACACCTCTACCCCGAGCCGCAAAGCTACAAGGTGCACCCCGCCACCGACATCAGCGACATGCTCGAAGGCCACTTCAGGCCCGGCTTTTTCATCGGCGTGAGCACCGTGGTGCTCAAGCTGTTTTCCTGCGTGTTTGCCGGCATGCCCACGGGCGTGGCGGCTTTCGGCAAGAAGGACTACCAGCAGGTGATGGTGGTGCAGCGCATGGTGCGGCAGTTTGCATTGCCGATCGAAATTCTGGCCGGTGAAACCCAGCGCGCTGAAGACGGCCTGGCGCTGTCGTCGCGCAACGGCTACCTGAACGCCACCCAGCGCGCCGAGGCGGTGGAGCTTTCAAAAGCGATACGCGCGCTGGGCGAGGCCGCCCGCGCCGGCGGCACACCCGACCTGCCCGCGCTGGAGGCCCAGGCCATGCAGGCGCTGGCTCGCCGCGGCTGGAAGCCCGACTACCTCACCGTGCGCCGCCGCGCCGACCTGCAGGTGCCGCACGGCCCGCTGGCCGATGTGCCGCTGGTGGTGCTGGGCGCGGCCAAGCTGGGCAGCACGCGGCTGATCGACAACCTGGAAATTTAGGCGCCCCGGCGCCGGAGCAAAAGCTGAATTTGCTCCTTTTTTGATAGCTACAAGCCAAGGTACCGCCTGGGCTAGAGGCCAATTTCATCATCAATCCATGCAAATCACTCCTGTAGACCCGCAATCGGCCGCAGCGCTGATCGCACAGTCAGACGCCTACATGGCGGCGCTTTACCCGGCCGAGAGCAACCACCTCGAAAGCCTCTCCGCGCTCAGCCAGCCCAACGTGCTGTTTGTAGGCGCCCACATTGAAGGCGAACTGGTCGGCTGCGGCGCCGTCAAAGCGCTGGACGATGACGGGCGCTACGGCGAAATCAAGCGCGTCTTTGTGCTGGAACAACATCGCGGCAAAGGCCTCTCCAAGGCGATCATGCAAACGCTGGAATCGCACCTGCAGGCCACCGGCGTGCGCCTGGCGCGGCTGGAGACGGGCATTCACCAGCCCGAGGCGCTGGGCCTGTACGCGCGGCTGGGCTACGTGCTGCGCGAGCCTTTTGGTGCGTATGCGCACGACCCCTTGAGCGTCTTCATGGAAAAGGCCCTGGCATGACCCCTGTCACGATCCGCCTCGCTGCCCTGCCAGACCTGCCAGCCGTCGCCGCGCTGTTTGACGCCTACCGGCAGTTTTATGAGCAACCGGCCGATGCGGCGCTGGCGCTGCAGTTCATCGGGGACCGCATACGCAATCGCGAGTCGGTGATTCTGGTGGCGCAGGCGGCGGATGCTAGCGGCGCCCTCGTCGGCTTTTGCCAGCTATACCCGGGCTTCTGTTCTGTGATCGCCCAACCCGTTTACACGCTGTACGACCTGTATGTGGCGCCCGAAGCCCGCAAAACCGGTGCCGGCCGCGCGCTGATGCAGGCGGCCCACGCGCACGCGCAGGCCAACGGCTTTGCGCGGCTGGATCTCAGCACCGCCAGAACCAACCACGCGGCCCAAGCCCTTTATGAATCATTGGGCTGGGTGCGCGACGATGTCTTTCTGGTCTACAACAAGACGGTCTAGCCGGCACTGTTTCGCCAACGCGCCGCTTGGGGTATAAAGTTTGCAGGCAGGCACCCACCGCCGCCGCCACGCTTGCAGGAGTCCACCATGGCCATTCCCCACGCCGCTTCCGGGCAACTCATTGACGTCCAGCCGCTGGCCGGCAAGCTCTCCGAGGGCCGCACCGTCGCGCTGTTCAAAAGCGAGGAACTGGAGGTCATGCGCCTGATCGTTCCGGCCGGCAAGTCCGTACCCTCGCATCAGGTCAAGGGCGAAATCACCGTGCAATGCCTGGAAGGCGAAGTGGCCTTCACCGCCAATGGGCAGACCCAGCCCATGAAAGCCGGCCAGTTGCTGTGGCTGGCGGGCGGCGTGCCGCATGGGCTGACTGCCGTGCAGGACGCTTCGCTGCTGGTGACGCTGCATTTGTGCAAGTAGCAGGCAGGCGCTGCGCGCCGGCTACGGCTGTGCTTTCATGATGTTTTAGGGCTCTAGCCCAGGCTCCATATGGGCAACCAGCTATCAATTAGATAGCGGAAGAAAAGGCCAACTAAAACCGTTCAGGCCAGCTCGGCCGTCGGCCCGCGGCCCATCAGCACCGCCACCGCCTCGGCGGGGCGCAACTTGCCGTCCAGCAGGGCCACCACGCTTTGCGCAATCGGCATCTCGACGCCGAGCCCGGCCGCGCGCTGCACCACGGTGCGGGCGCAATACACACCTTCAGCCACATGGCCCAGCGAATCAACGGCTTGCGCCAGCGTTTTGCCTTCGGCCAGCAGCAGCCCCACCTTGCGGTTGCGGCTCAAGTCGCCGGTGGCCGTCAGCACCAGGTCGCCCAGGCCCGAGAGGCCGGTGAAGGTTTCGGCCCGTGCGCCCAGTGCCACGCCCAGGCGTGTCATTTCGGCCAGGCCGCGCGTGATGAGCGCGGCGCGGGCATTCAGGCCCAGTTGCAGGCCGTCGCACAGCCCGGTGGCGATCGCCAGTACGTTCTTGACGGCGCCGCCTACCTCGACGCCGACGACGTCGTCATTGGCGTAGACGCGCAGCGTGGCTCCGTGAAAGGCCGCGACGAGTGCGTCGCGCACTTCGGCATGCTCGCTGGCGGCCACCAACGCGGTGGGCTGGCCGCGGGCAACTTCCAGCGCGAAGCTGGGCCCGCTGAGCACACCCGCTCTTAAATTGATAGCAGCCTGCGCACGTATTTCGTGGACCATCAGCCCAAATGGCGCAGAAGAACCGGAGGGTGCCGCGCCGAGAGGCGCCTCGAAACCCTTGCTCAACCAGGCCACCGGCACGCTGACGTGCTGAAGCCTTTGCAGCATGCTGCGGGCCGCCGACACCGGCGTGGCCAGGATGATGAGGTCTTGCCCGGCAACGGCCTGGGCCAGCGGCACATCGCCGCCTTGCAGCAGCAGGCTGTCGGGCAACACCACGCCGGGCAGGTAGCGGTGGTTGGTGCGGCCGGCCTGCAGGTTTTTGACCAGGGCAGCGTCGCGCGCCCACAGCGTGACCTGGTGGCGGGCCGCGCTGCTGACGGCCAATGCCGTACCCCAGGCGCCCGCGCCGATGACCAGTATTTTCATGAGCGCATCACGAAGGAATCACGATGGAAAGACAGCCGGGATACGCACCCCGGCAGCCCATCAAACGATGATTTGCGGAGCGGCCGGCTCGGCGGCCGCGGCCTGGGCCTGCTGCTGCTCGTACATGGCCTGGAAGTTGATTTCCGCCAGGTGCACGGGCGGGAAACCGCCGCGCTGGATCACGTCGGCCACATTGCCGCGCAGGTAGGGGTAGACGATCTGCGGGCAGGCGATGCCCAGGATCGCGCCCATCTGGTCGGCGGGGATGTTGCGGATTTCAAAAATGCCGGCCTGCTTGGCTTCGACCAGGAACACGGTCTTGTCGGCAATCTTGGTTTGCACGGTGGCGGTGACGGAGACTTCAAAGAGGCCGTCGGCCACAGGTGTTGCGTCCACACCCAGCTGAATATCGACGGCAGGCTGCTCGGGGTTGAGCAAAATCTCGGGCGAATTGGGCTGCTCCAGCGACACGTCCTTGAGGTAGACGCGCTGGATCTGGAATACGGGGTCAAGATTGGCTTCAGCCATGGTGCTCTTTCGGGGTACTGGGATAAATTGGAAGGTTGGCAGATGCGCCCGCAAGCGCTGGCGACCAGCGCGCATTATCTCAGGCAAATTGTGAGCTCCGGCCAGGGAGTTCCGGCCAGAGTTAGACGCTCTTGAGTGTGGCTTGATCTTTTTGAGCCATCGCCATTAAAACCCGTTGCCGGGAGTTACGACGCGAACCCCGGCATCAAGCATGTTCTGAATTACTTGTCTGGCTTCATCATCGTTCTCTATGAGTTTTGCCGACTTCGATTGCATGTTAACGATAAGGTAATTGCCGATATCACTGGAATCCTCACCGCGCATCAGGGCCCACTCGGGCGCCGTACCATCCCAGAGGTATTGATATTCCTGAACCTGTGTGGTCATCGCTGAGACCTCGTTTCGCTGGGGCCAAAAAACTCAGGGATTGTTGTTCAAAAGAGGCATCAGGCCGCCGCGGCCGTCCAGGGCCATCAGGTCATCACAGCCGCCCACATGGGTTTCGCCGATAAAGATTTGCGGCACGGTGCGCCGGCCGGTGATTTCCATCATTTTCTGGCGTTCGCCGGGTTCCATGTCCACGCGGATTTCATCGAGTTCGGTGACGCCGCGCTGTTTGAGCAGTTGTTTGGCCTGGATGCAATAAGGGCAGGTGCCGGTGGTGTAGATCTTGACGGTTTGCATGGGGTTCTCCGGGTCCGGCCGGGCATGAAAGCGCGGCACGGGAAGGCAGGTGACAAAGGAGCCAGCAGCTTTCATGCCTGCCGGGCCCAGTCAGCGCCGAATCAAATCAGTGGCACAGGCCTGGATCAGGCCTTCTCAAGAGGCAGGTTAGCCTCTTTCCAGGCTTTCAGCCCGCCACCCAGCGATTGGGCCTGCTCATAGCCGAGCTTTTTGGCGATGGCGACGGCGCGGCCGGCGCGCGCGCCCGTGGCGCATACCAAAATCAGGGGCAAAGCCTTGTTTTTGACGGTGGTGGGGAGTTTTCCTTCCAGTTCGCTGAAAGGCACGTTTTTGGCGCCTGTGACGTGGCCGGCGGCGAATTCATCCGCTTCGCTGACATCCACCACCACCGCTTTTTCGCGGTTGATGAGCTGCACGGCGCCGCTGGCCGTGAGCGCGCCGGCGTTCATGGCGCCGGAAATCATGGGCCAAACCAGCATGCCGCCCGAGGCGACCGCTATCGAAATCAGCATCCAGTTGTCGATCAAAAATTTCACGTTGTACCCTTTGTGTGTCTTCGAGCGCTTTTTCAGCGAACCCATGATTTTAGAATAGAGGGAGAAAACGCCCTGCCGGCGCCCCTCCCTATTCCCCTTTTTTTCACTCCCCACCCTCCCCACCATGTACAAACTCGTGCTCATCCGCCACGGCGAATCGACCTGGAACCTTGAAAACCGCTTTACCGGCTGGACGGACGTCGACCTCACGGAAACCGGCATCACCCAGGCCAAAACCGCCGGAAAACTGCTCAAAGCAGAAGGTTATGACTTTGACGTGGCCTACACCAGCGTGCTCAAGCGCGCGACCCGCACGCTTTGGCACACACTGGACGAAATGGACCGCACCTGGCTGCCCGTGGTGCACAGCTGGCGGCTCAATGAACGGCACTATGGTGGGCTGCAAGGCCTGAACAAGGCGGAAACCGCCAAAAAATACGGCGACGAGCAGGTGCTGGTCTGGCGCCGCAGCTACGACACCCCGCCGCCGCCGCTGGACGCGAACGACGAGCGCAGTGAACGAAGCGACCCGCGCTATGCCAAATTGCAGCCTGGGCAAGTACCGCTCACCGAATGCCTGAAAGACACCGTGGACCGCGTCTTGCCCTTCTGGAACGAGTCGATGGCGCCTGCCATCAAGGCCGGCAAACGCATCGTGGTGGCCGCCCATGGCAACTCCATCCGCGCCCTGGTGAAGTACCTGGACAAGATCTCTGACAACGACATCGTCAGCCTCAACATTCCCAATGGCATTCCGCTGGTCTATGAGCTGGACGCCGAACTGAAGCCGCTGCGCCACTATTACCTGGGTGACAGCGAAGCCGCGGCCAAGGCAGCGGCGGCTGTCGGAGCACAGGGCAAGGCCTGATTTCGCGCCCGGGAAGCCTCCCGGCGCCGCTTTGTGTAAAAGTCCGGTAAATAGCCTGCCGTTTCGCTTCTTTTTTTATGCCGCACCGCAGCAAGGGCGGAACTGTAGCGACTGGCCTTTCTCCAAGGTGTATATTGCTTCACATAGGGGGAGCAGGGGTTCCCCAACAGGTTAACGAAGGTATTTTCTATGGGTCAAAAGCTCAAGATAGCAGGCTGGATTTCAATCGGTGCCGTGGCAGGAGCCCTGACCACGGTGCAACTGCAGGCCGTAGCCCGCGCCGGCCTCGCGCCTCTGCCGCTGGAAGAGCTGCAGCAGCTCGCCTCGGTGTTCGGCATGGTCAAGACGGATTACGTCGAACCGGTGGACGAAAAAAAGCTCATCACCGACGCCATCTCCGGCATGGTGGCCAGCCTGGATCCGCATTCGGTTTACTTCGACAAGAAGTCTTACAAAGAATTCCGCGAAGGCACCACGGGCCGTTTTGTCGGCGTCGGCATCGAGATCAGCCAGGAAGACGGCCTGGTCAAGGTTGTCTCGCCGATTGAAGGCTCTCCCGCCGACCGCGCCGGCCTCAAGCCCAACGACCTGATTACCCGCATTGATGACACCGCCGTCAAGGGCCTCTCGCTCAACGAAGCCGTCAAGAAAATGCGCGGCGAGCCCAAGACCAAGGTGTTGCTCACCATCTTCCGCAAAGACGAAAACCGCACCTTCCCGGTGACTATCACGCGCGAAGAAATCCGCACGCAGTCGGTTCGCAGCAAGGTGGTGGAGCCCGGCTACGCCTGGGTGCGCCTGAGCCAGTTCCAGGAGCGCACCGTCGACGACTTTGTGACCAAGCTCGAGCAGATCTACAAGCAGGAACCCAACCTCAAGGGCCTGGTGCTGGACTTGCGCAATGACCCGGGCGGCCTGCTGGATGCGGCGGTCGCCGTGTCGGCCGCCTTCCTGCCTGAAAACGTCACCGTGGTGTCTACCAACGGCCAGCTGGCCGAAAGCAAGTTCACTTACAAGGCCGCCCCCGAGTTCTACCAGCGCCGCAGCGGCGCCGACCCGCTCAAGCGCCTGCCCGCAGCCATTAAAAACGTGCCGCTGGTCGTGCTGGTCAACGAAGGCTCGGCCTCCGCCAGCGAAATCGTGGCCGGCGCGCTGCAGGATTACAAGCGCGCCACCATCATGGGCAACCAGACCTTCGGCAAGGGCTCGGTGCAGACCGTGCGGCCGCTGGGCCCCGACACCGGCCTGAAGCTCACCACGGCGCGCTACTACACCCCCAGCGGCAAATCGATCCAGGCGCGCGGCATCGTGCCCGACGTCATGGTGGACGACACCGCTGAAGGCAGCCCGTTTGCCGCTTTGCGCACGCGCGAAGCCGACCTTGAGAAACACCTCAACAGCGGCCAGGGTGCTGAAGTGAAAGACGCCGGCCGTGAAAAAGCCCGCGAGGAAGCCATGAAGCGCCTCGAAGAAGAAGCCAAGAAAACCCCCGAGCAGCGCCGCCCGCCCGAGTTGGGCAGCGACAAGGACTTCCAGCTCGCCCAGGCGATCAACAAGCTCAAGGGCCGGCCTGTGCTGGTCAGCAAGACCGCCGTGGTTGAGACCAAGAACGAGAAAAAAGAAAACTAGGACAGCGGCCATAGGCCAAGGCAGCCGGGAACGGTGCCCGCCTTGCGCGGCCGCCCTGTTCCCGCGTCGGCTGGCCCCTCCCCTGCAAGCCTGAGCGCTGAACGGCCTCCACCTCATGAATGACGATCAGTTGCTTCGCTATTCCCGGCATATCCTGCTCGACGAAGTCGGCATTGAGGGCCAGGAAAAGCTCCTCAATTCGCATGTGTTGATCGTCGGTGCGGGCGGGCTAGGGTCGCCGGTCGCGCTCTACCTGGGCAGCGCCGGTGTCGGTCACATCACCATCGTCGACCACGACCGGGTGGACACCACCAACCTGCAGCGGCAAATCGCCCATAACCTTGCGCGCGTGAACGAACTCAAGGCGGAATCCGCCCGGCAGGCCATCGCGGCAATCAATCCCGACGTCAAGGTCACAACCGTGACCGAACGCGCAGAAGGCGCACTACTTGACCGCCTGGTACGAGACGCCGACCTGGTACTCGACTGCACCGACAACTTTGCCACCCGCCACGCGATCAATCGCGCCTGCGTGAAGCACCGCAAGCCGCTGGTGTCGGGCGCCGCCATCCGTTTTGACGGCCAGGTGGCCGTGTTCGACAGTGCCAGCGAACATGCACCGTGCTATGCCTGTGTGTTCCCCGAATCCGAGCTTCTGGAAGAAACCCGCTGCGCCGCCATGGGCGTGTTTGCCCCGCTGGTCGGCATCATCGGAAGCACCCAGGCCGCCGAAGCCCTCAAGCTCATTTGCGGCGTCGGCCAACCCTTGACGGGGCGGTTGCTGATGCTGGAAGGCAAGAGCATGGAATGGAGCGAGATGAAGCTGACGCGGAACACGGCATGCCCTGTGTGCGGCGACAGCGGCGCCGGAGCGCATCCGCGCTGACCCTGCGCTGCAACGCTTATCGGGTGGCCGACGCGGGGATGCGTGAAGCGGCTCCCGACACATCGGACGACGTCGCCTTGGCCAGAATGGCCGAGCAGTTTTCATCCTGCCCCGGCCCCGTTTCGATGGTGGCGGCCAGCGCAAGCAAGGGATTCAATACGCCCAGCGCTATCGCCACCCCGGCACGGCCGGCCAGCGCGCCCTTGTCAGGGCCGGCACTCGGGGAGGCAAAAGTGCCGCCGATTCTCAGCGGCGACCTGAAGCTCAAGATGCTTTGATCTTTGGGGGCCGGATCCAGAATCAGGTCCAGCGTCTCATTGGCCAGGTTGATGCTCCCGCGCCCGTTGATCACGGTGTCGGTGGTGTCCAGCACGATGGTCTTGCTTGTCATCAAGCCCTGGTTCACACCAAAAGCGGCCGCGGCGCAGCGCAGCCGTACATTGCGATCACCGCGCACCAGGAACTTGATCACCTCGCCCCCATCCAGGCCCATGAACTCAAGAAGGATGTTGCTGATTTCGCCCTTGCCCATCAAAACAGCCATGTCGCCCGAGGCAGAGCCGAGCATTTGCGCTACAGAATTTCCACGGCCCTTCAGGTCAAACTGGCCGCTGATTTTGCCCAGGCTGCTCTTGCTGGTTTCAACCGCCGGGAACAGCTTGTTGAGTTGCACGGCGCGCACATCCAGCCGCGTGGTGAAGGCCGCAGGCATCAGGTTGGCGTCGACAAGAATGCTGCCCGCCACCGTGCCGCCCGCAATGCCCAGCGAGATCGGCTCCAGCTGCATCACACCGGCATTGATCCTGACGTGAACACTGCCTTTGTCCAGCGGAAGCACCTCCACATGGCGGATGTCGGCCGCCGAGTACACAACGTCAGCATTCATGGCCTTGATCCGCGTGACATCCAGCGTCGCGACCGGCAAGACCTTGCGTGTGGCCGATGCCGCTTTCTTGACGGGTGCCGGTTGACTGCCGGCTGTTGAAGCTGCCGCGGTACTTGTCTGCGTGGGCCCGGCCGGAGGCGGCAGGCCGATCACCGGCGCGAGGTCGGCGAAGTCCAGCAAGCGGGACTGCACCTTGCCGGCCAAAAGAGGCACTGCGCCTGACTGGTCAAAACTGAGGGCGCCGCTGAGGTCGGAGCTGCCGAGCGTTCCCTGTATCTGGCTGGCAGCCCATACCTTGCCGTGCTTGGCCAGCTTGCCGCGCAGCTTGTAAGGTGGCGTCGAGGGCAGCACGACGCCCAGCAACTTGTACAACTCTTCCAGGTTGCGCCCCTGCAGGTCGAACGTGGCATCGATCCCGGCAAGGTCGGCGAGGTTGGCAATCGAGCCCTTGGCCTTCAGGCTGGTCTTTCCGGCCACGGCGTTGACCTCTATCGGGAAAGGCGCTTCGAGATCCTTGCTCAGCTGCAACACGCCCCCGGTACGCCCGTTGGCGCTGAACGGCTCGCTCTTCCACTTGCCGGTCGCCTTGTAGCTCAGGGGCAACTGGCCCGTTGCTTCCTGCGCGAGTGAGAACTGAACGTTGATGTTCGCGCCCTGGGCGGCGGCCTCGTAATCGAGCGTGCCGCGGTCGATCAACAAGGCATCGATTCGCGGAACCGCTCCTTCATCCGAAGTGTCGCGCGACAACGCCCAGGTGCGCCGGCCATCAGGCTCCATCTGAAGACCGATTTCCGGCTCAGTCAGTGCGATACGGGGCAACTCGACGCGCCCCCATAAAAGGGGCAGCAGCTTGATGTCAAATTCGGCGGCGGCCGCTTTGACCAGGTAAGGCTTGCGCGCCCACTCGGGATTGGCAAACTCCACGCCATCCGCCCGGACGGTGACGGTTCGCCCCAGATCCACTGACAGATGGCGCGTGATTTCAAAACGCCTTCCGAGTTGGTCGGACACATAACGGTTAATGGGTCCGCGCATGGCGTCCCAGGGGAAAAAAGCAATCACCAGCACCAGCACGACCAGCAACACAACCATACTGGCAAGGATTCTCTTCAGAAGGACTGGCCGGGAGGATGAGTTGATCATGAGTGACGGTCTGGATGATTCAGGCCCGTTTTCCGGACCTGGCTCCGCAATCGCCGGCGATGCACCAAAACCACTGCCTGGCCGCGCGCACGCTCTGAACTACAGAGCCTTGAATATCCGCTCAAACGCCAGTCGAGGCAGTCGGCAGGGGCCATGACATGCTGTGAGCATGTACCTACAACGCGACACTCGTGAGAATCTACGCATGCATATCGTCAACGTAGGAGGCCTCCTACAAGTGCTGGCCTTGACCGCTGGCAGAATGCTCTTCAATGAAAAGATACATTAAGTCACAAGAGACATTTGCGCTTTTGGGACTTTCGTAATATTTCGAAAGCCACGCGGCCTCCTACCTGGACTTGAGCAGTGAGACTGAAAACGTACATCGTAGAAGACAATCCCACCATTCGTGAAAACCTGATCGGGACGCTTGAGGAATTGGCACGCATTGATGCCGTAGGAACCGCAGACACCGAAAACGAAGGCAAAGCCTGGTTGACGGCAAACCGGGACAACTGGGATCTGGCGATTGTTGACCTGTTTTTGAAACAGGGCAGCGGTCTGGGCGTGCTGGCCGCCTGCAGGGACCGCCCTTCCACCCAAAAGGTGGTGGTCTTGAGCAATTACGCCACGGCGGACATCCGGCAGCGATGCGCCCAGCTGGGCGTTGATGCCGTGTTTGACAAATCCAATGAGATTGACGCCCTGGTGGATTACTGCATCCAGCAGAGCGGCGCTGTCGTTTGAAATTAATCGATCAGCTTGTTCTTGAGCGCGTAATAGGTCAGGTCGCTATTGGACGAAAGGCTCATCTTTTCCATCACGCGCGTGCGATAGGTGCTCACGGTCTTCACGCTCAGCGAAAGCGCCTTGGCGATATCGCCCGCGGTTTCGCCCTTGGCCAGCTTGAGAAACACCTGGAACTCCCGCTCGGACAGCTGCTCATGCGAAGCGACATCGTTGGGCCGGTTCAGTTGCTGGGCCAGCAGCTCGGCGACCGCCGGGGTGATATAGCGTTTGCCCAGCGAGATCACGCGGATCGCGTCGACGATTTCGGAAGGGTCACATTCCTTGTTAAGGTAACCGCTGGCGCCCTGGCGGATCAGGTTGACCGCGTAGTGCTCTTCGGGATAGCCGCTCAGGATGAGGATGCCGACGTCGGGCGCTTTCGCGCGGATCATGGCGAGCGCATCGATGCCGCTCTGGCCGGGCATAGACAAGTCCATGACGAGGATGTCCAGCTCGACGTTGCGGACCAGGTCAATGGCCTCGCGGCCGCTGCCGGCCTCGCCGACCACCCGCAAGTCCACCTGGTCCGAGAAAAACTGCTTGAGCCCCGAACGCACAATGGCATGGTCGTCCACAATTCCAATTTTGATCATGTCGCTGTCTTTCTATAAAGCCTGCGTTAGCGGAAAAAGCTGTGAGAAGCCGTAAAAAGAGATGTCCCTGACGGGCACCTGCTTTAATTTTCAGCATCCATTATTGACGAATTCTTCATTGAAGTACCAGACGGAGTTTGCCGTGAAACGATTTGCGATACCCAAAATGGCCATCAGCCTGCCTTTGGCAGTGCTGGCCGCCGCATTCCTCATCTTCATCAATGAAGCGAGTTTTCGCAAGTCTACTGATGCGGCGGCAAGCATTGAAGAGGCCCAGCAGACCCGCGGCGCCATCAACAAACTGCTGCAGCACGTGCTGGATGCCGAGACCGGGCAGCGAGGCTACCTCCTGACGGGCGATGAGCGCTATCTGGAGCCGTACAACACCGCCCTGGCCGACATTGACCAGAACCTGGATGTCCTGCGCCAGCTGTTCACGCCCTACAGGGAGCAACTCACGGAGTTCGGCCAGATGTCGCGGCATGTCTCGCGCAAGCTCGCGGAAATGGATCTCAGCGTGCGCATGCGAAAAGAAGGCAACGAGGACGCCTGGAAGTTTGTACTGACGACGGATGTCGGAAAAGAGCACATGGACGCCATCCGCGAGCAGGCCACCAAGCTTGCCGCCGGCAGCATCAGCAAAATGGAGCAAGGACAGGTTCAAATCAAAAATACGCTGCAACTCTCGCGCATCGGCGTGGCCGCCATGGCCTTGGCGGGACTGTTGGCGTTCTATATGTACCTGCTGCAGACCAAGGCGCTGCTCGCTTCCGGCCGGCGCGAGCAGGAGTCCCTGCAGCGGGAGCGCGACTTTCTCGAAATACAGGTCCGCGACCGAACCGCCAACCTGGCCGAGCTGGCCACCCACCTGCAGAACGTACGCGAAGACGAACGCGGGCACCTGGCGCGCGAACTGCACGACGAGCTGGGCGCCCTGCTGACGGCCGCGAAGCTGGACGTCGCCCGGCTGAAATCGCGCCTGGCAGGCAACCTGCCGGAAGCCGCCGAACGGCTGGCGCACCTGACCAACACGCTCAACAGCGGTATCGCCCTGAAGCGCCGCATCGTCGAGGACTTGCGGCCCTCCTCGCTGTCGCACCTGGGCCTGGTGGCCTCGCTGGAGATCCTGGCGCATGAATTCGAGGAACGCTCCGGCATCTCGATCACCACCGACCTGGAGCCCGTCGAGCTCGGCGGCTCCGCGCAGCTGACCGTCTATCGCCTGGTGCAGGAGTCGCTGACCAACATGGGCAAATACGCGGAAGCCAAACAGGCCGAGGTCAGCCTGCATAACTTCGACAGCTATATCACGGTCGAGGTCAAGGACAACGGCCGTGGCTTCAAGGTCGATAGCGTCAGCCCGGGCAGCCATGGCCTGGCCGGCATGCGGCATCGGGTGGAAGCTGCCGGCGGGCGCCTGACCGTCGCGAGCACCGAAGGCGAAGGCACACGCATTTCCGCAGTGCTGCCTAAAACGCTCTGAGAACAGATGCCCTTGCAAAAAGGGCTGGCCACAGCGCGTTGACGCTCCCTGCTGCCCGGCAACCTTCGGGGCTGCGCACATGCGCCTTCTGTAGGGTAGATGCAGCACCATGACCCTGCACCACATACCTTTTCGGTAGAACAGCTCGCGTAACAAAATGTCGGCCCCCTCCTACAGGGCGCCGCCGCTGGAGCTGACAGTGGCACACGCTGACAGCCGATGAGGGAAAAGGGCGCCTCTCTTTAACCTAGGCTCCAGGCGTTTCAAAAAAAGATTTCAAAAGAGACAACGCGCCATCCCCATCCATCGCAAAGGAGCCCGAGATGTTGCACTATTCCGTCGTTTTCCTGGTTATCGCACTGATCGCAGCCGTATTTGGCTTCGGTGGTATCGCAGCAGGCGCTGTTGAAATCGCCAAGATTCTTTTCTTCATCTTCGCCATCATGGCCATCGTGAGCTTTGTCATCAGCCTGATCAGGAAGGGCTGACGGCACGTCGGCTCCTACACCTCTCAGCACCCACAGCGCGGCCCCTTTTCTCCGGCCGCGCTTTTTACACCGCTCACCGAATCATCCTTTTCATCCACCCTCTTCAAGGATTCAACATGAACACTCAAACCGCCTCCAAGACCGCACGCCAAGCTTCCGACGAATTGCTCAATACCGCCGAGAAGGCCGTTGACAGCACGCGCGGCTATGCCAACGATGCGCTCGACAAAGCCGAAAGCAAGGTTCGCGAACTGCGCGGCAGCGTCGACCCGGTGGTCGACATGCTGGCCTCCAAAGCCCAGCGCCTGGCACGCCAGAGCCTGGACATCGCCTCGGAAGCCAAAGACCGTGCACAGCAGTCGCTGTCAAACGCCGCCGGCGCCACCACGCGCTATGTGTCCGAGCAACCCCTGCGCTCCGTGCTGATCGCTGCTGCGGTGGGTGCGGGCATCGCGCTGCTGGTGTCGTCGGCACGCCATCGCCACCAGAACCAGAACCGCTACTGATCTGCGGCCCGCAAGTTCACACGTCCCCTTCTTCGTGCCCGTCTTCGCACTCCTGACCAAGTCCATCCATGCTTCATCCCCTCTTCTCAACCATCGTGCAGCGGCCTGACCTGGTCGTGGACCATCTGTCGGCCTATGCCGCCTTGTTCCACGACGAGGCCTCCAATGCGGGCGCCGAATTGCTGGCGCGCGCTGTGGCCTGGCTTGTCGCGGTGTTGTCGGCGGTGGTGTTTCTGGGCCTGGCCGGAACGGCCGTGATGCTGGGCGCGGTGCACAACCAGTTCCATTGGGCGCTGGTGGGTGTGCCGGGTGTGGCGCTCCTGATTCTTGTTGTAGCGATCGTGAAAGCGCGAAAGCCTTTCGTGAATGAACGCTTTCCCGAGCTGAAGGCGCAAATCGACAGTGACGCCCGCGCCCTGCGCATGGCGGCTTGATTGCCGGCCGACTTGACACCCATCTATCCAGACGCGCAATGACCTCCCTCACCGCCCCCACGCCGCAAGAGCGACTGGCCAGCAGCCGCAAGGCCATCGTGCGGCACATGAGCCGTGATGCGCATTCGCATGACGAGCACAGTGAGCGCGGCAATGCCGCGCATGACGAAGAAACCGACGGCGGCAACTTTGAAGGCGGCACCTGGGGCATCCTCAAGCACGCACTGGGCGCATGGTGGCATCACCATCCCATCAGTGTGGCGTTTGGGCTGGCCAGGCCGGCGCTCAAACACTACGCCGAAGAAAAGCCGCTGCAATTGCTGGGCATCGCCGCTACGGCTGGCGCGGCGGCCGTGGTGCTTCGCCCGTGGCGCCTGGTGTCCATCGGCAGCGTATTGCTTGCGACGCTCAAATCGTCTGAACTATCCGGCGCTTTGCTCTCGATGCTGTCCAGCGCATCTCCCACCTCCGAACAGGCTCCGAACTCCAAATGAACACCTCCGTCCTCTCCAAAAACTCCCCCACTGCATCTGGCGAACTGACGCTCGATGAAACCGGCCTGCAGGCAGCCCGCAAGAGCCTGGATGACGGCGCGATCACACCGGCCTACGGGCCGCACCGTGATGCGATCGTCAAGCTCCTGAACGACGCGCTGGCCACCGAGCTGGTGTGCGTGCTGCGCTACAAGCGCCACTACTTCACGGCCAGCGGCGTGTCGTCTCCGCCCATTGCCGACGAATTTCTGGTGCATGCCAACGAAGAGTCCGGCCACGCGGACCGCATTGCCCGGCGCATCGTGCAGTTGGGTGGCGAGCCTGACTTCTCGCCTTCCACGTTGCTGCAGCGCAGCCACGCCGACTATGACGAATCCAGCGACCTGAAAACCATGGTGCGGGTCAACCTGATTGCCGAGCGTATCGCGGTGGAAACCTACCGCCAGATGATCGCACTGATCGGCGACAAGGACCCGACAACACGCCGCATGCTCGAAGACATTCTTGCGGATGAGGAAGAGCACGCCGATGAGCTCAAGGACTGGCTGGCGAAGTAAACATTACCGCAGGCCGGTGGGCGTGGTGCCGCTCACCGACAGGCTTTTTTAACCACTGCACTAAAACCATTACATCAACTCAAGAGGAAAACAATATGAAATACGCTCGCGCAATTGCATTCGCAGCCCTGGCAGGCATCACCATCATCGGCAGCGGCTGCGCTGTCGGGCGTGGCCAGTCGACCGCCGGTGAATATGTCGATGACGCCGCCATCACCACTTCGGTGAAGGCGAAGTTCGTTGAAGACAAGACCGTAGGGGCAATGGCCATCAAGGTCGAAACCCTGAACGGCACGGTTCAACTCTCCGGCTTTGCCAAGTCCAGCGCAGAAAAGGCCCAGGCTGAAAACCTCGCCCGCAACGTGAAAAACGTCAAGGCCGTGCGCAACGACATCATCGTTCGCCCATAAGCGGTTACGCGGATTGCGGCAAGTCCGGCCACCTTCAGGGTGGCAGGAGGAAGCTGGAAGAAAGAAAAAGGCAGGCATGGAATTTCTATGGCCTGCCTTTTCTGCGTCCGGGCATTGGTGCCGTGGATTTACACAGGCACAAAAAAGAAACGCCACCCGATTCGCATGAACCGGGTGGCGCGGCAGTTCGAAAACAACGCTGGGACGGGGCCGGCTAGCCGGCTGGCTTCACCACCAGCTTGTTGTCCACCGAATTGACGCCCTTGACCCCTTTGGCCAGCGTGGCGGCTTTGTCGCGGGCAGCCTCTGTAGGGGCCGAGCCATTGAGGGTCACGGCGCCGTTTCGGGTGTCCACGTTGATCTTAAGCACGCTCAAATCGGGGTCTTTGGCAAGCCCCGTGGTGACGGTCGTTGTGATCGTCAGATCGTCAATCTTTTCACCGGCCTTGCCGGCCATGTCTTTGCTTGAGGATTCGGCGCTCTGGGTGGCGCTTTTCATTGCGGCGCCGGCGCTGGCCATTTCGCTCTCAGCCTTGGCTTTGGCGCGGGCGGCCGCGTCTTCGGTTTTGGCGATGGCCGAGTCGAGTTGCTGGCCGGCGGTTTTTCCATCGTCCTGTTTGCCGCAGGCAGACAGGCCCAGGGCCAGGAGGATGGCTGCGGCGGCAGCCAGAGGCCGCAGGGCATAGCCGGCTGGCCGGTGAAAGGGGGTTGGGGTCATGAGGGGCTCCTTTGGGTGAGTGTGCGCACACCCGGAATGCCTGGGCCACGCACAAGGTGACGAATCTGAAGTTCGTGCCTTTTCACTCTAGCCAGGCCGGCTGTAGCCGCCAATCGACATCGGCTGAAATGACCGTAGGACAAAAGACAGCGAAGACAGCACTGCCCTCGCCGCGGCCAGCTACTTCGCAGGCGGATAGCAGGAGCCGTGCTGTTTTCGAAATTGCGCCGGATACACCGGCGGCCCACCTTGCGCGGGTGAAAACACGCCCAGGCCCGCGGCCTTGGCGCGCCGCTGCTGCGCTGCATACGGGCCCGGGCTGGAGCGGAAGCGGTAAGACCAGGCCAGGCCGTTCGCGACCATCCATCGGCCGGTGTCGTCACCGTTGAGTTCGATCCTGGCCAGCAAACGGCCGTAATCGTCATGGCGCTTGCCATACACCTTGATGCGCTTGCCCAGCACCCGGCGCATCAGTGCATCGCGGGAGGCGGGCCCAAAAGCCTGGCAGATTTCAGGCGCGTCGATGCCGTCGACGCGAACGCTGACGGGTTTGCCGCCACCGGGCGGCCGCACGCGGACCGTGTCGCCGTCGACCACATAAGTCACCACGCCCGACCAGGCGGCTTTGGCCGGCGGTGCCGCCCGGGCCGGAGCGTCACCGGTCCAAAGCGCCAGGACCGTCAAAAAAGCCAGAACCAGAGCGCGCAGCCGCGACATCGTGAAAACGCGTTTGCTATGAAATTTATAGCTGACTACCAATGTGGTTATTGGGCTAGAGGCACAAATCATGCTGAAATTTGGCTCGTGAAATCAGCAATGCTGACGGTAGTACAGGCAGAAATCGGCAGAAGCATGGATAAGCGCCAAAGTGAAAAGGGCTCTCAATATACTGTATGAATAGACAGTTTTATCGCCGCACTTCGCTGAAAAATCAGGCCGTGACGATCCAGCCTTCCAGCGGGTCCATCTCAACCGGCAAGCCATAGAGCGGCGCGCCCTGCTGCGCTGCCCAGGCCGCCTGCATGAGGCACAGCACGGCATCCAGGCTGTCGCCGCTGGCGTCGTCGGCGAGCAGGTCGCGCTGCGCGTGGCTGACCTTGAGGCGCAACCCCAGCCGCGTTTGCCCGTTTTCCAGCGCGGTGATCAGGTCCTTGCGTGCGATCAAGCGCTCTGGCGTCTGTTTGGCCTTGTCGTCGCTTTTGTAGGAGCGGCTGCCCAGCACCTCGCGCGCGAACAGGCCCGGGTAGCCCTCGAGCGCTACACGTTGGGTGTCGCCGTCATGCAGGCCAGGCAGGTGCACACCGGCCGCCAGCAGGCGCGGCACACCGGCGTGCAGCATGTAGGCGACCGGCGGGTTGACCCATTTCATGGAGGGGCTGGAGCCGGCCGGACCGTCGGTGGCGCGATGGGCGAATTTGCCGCCCATGGGCCGCGCGTTGCAGAAGGCGGCAAAGGTGCTCCGGATGTCTTCTCGGCTCAAGGCCGCATAGTGGCGCATGCAGGCTTCCCATTGCAGCGGCCAGCCCAGATGCGCCACCAGTTCACGCGGCAGGCCAAACGGAAAATCAAACGCGCCCAGCCAGGGCCGGGGCTGTTGCAGCCAGTGCCCAAACGCCGCCAGGGACTGCAGGCGCTCTATTTTTGATAGCACGCAGCGCCCATGAGACATGGACCCCAGGGCTAAAACAATGGGTTTTTTCGGGGTCGGGCTGCTGGAGAAATCGCAGCCGAGCAGCAAGGGCACCGTCATCGCGGCCTCAGCCCAGCGCCAGCGCCATCACGCCCGCCGCAATGCAGGCGGCGCCGATCAGGCGTAAAACACGGTCGCCCTCGCCCAGCAGGTGGCCGCCTATCAGCGCGGCAAACAACATGGACACCTCGCGCGCGGGCGCCACATGCGACAGCGGCGCGGTCTGCATGGCGTACAGCACCAGCACATAGGACACGGGGCTGACGACGCCGACAAACACCGCGTACTTCCATTGCCGCTGCCACAACACCCTGGCCGCAGCGGGGTCGCGCAGCAAGGCGGGCGCCAGCACCAGCATACGCAGCAGGCAGCCCATGTAATCCACCAGGATCGGCGACATCAGCAAGATCTTGACCGCATAGCCATCGACGACGGTGTAACTGGCGATAAAGGCGCCGCTCAACAAGCCATAGACCATGCCCTTGCGCACCCGCTGGCGCTGCGCCGGGTCATGCGAGGCGCGCCATAGGCCCGGCCCGCCGGCGACCAGAAACACGCCGCCCACGACACCCGCGATACCGGCCAGACCGAGCGCGGAAATCTGCTCGCCCAGCAGCACGACGGCGGCGAGCGACGACAGCAGCGGCCCCGAGCCCCGCGCCAGCGGATAGACCACCGTGAGGTCCGCCTTGCGGTAGCCGCGCAACAGGACGATGTAATAGATGGTGTGCAACAAGGCGCTGGCACACAGCAGCAGCCATTCAGCCCAACCCCAGCGCGGCAACTCGGCAATGCCGAACCAGATGCCCAGCGGCGCCCACGCCACCAGCAGCACCAGGCCGGTAAAAGCGGCAAAGCGAGCATCACCGCCGGCCTTCTTGGCGGCGATGTTCCAGCTGGCGTGAATCAGTCCGGCGAGGAGTACGAGGGCCAGGGCACCTGGAGACACGCGTCAGGCCTGGCGGTACGCAGGCCTCAAACCCTGCCGCAGATAGAGGCCGTGGCCATCAGGTCTTCGAGCAGCGCGAACGAGACCTTGCCCGAGACCGAGTAAGGGTCGAGCTCGGCTTTTTCGGAGTACTTGAGCAGGATGGAATGGTTGAGCTTGGACAGGTTGACCTGGCCCATGGTCCAGCCGCCGAAGCGCCGCTCGGAGATTTCTTCAAAGTGCAGCAGCACCACGTCCTTGTGGCGCGCGTCGTGCTGGATGTGGCCGAAGAGCTCGCTGACCGCCATGCGGCCGCCTTCAATCGCCTGCAAAAAAATGCCGCCGCCGTAGCAGAGGATGCCGGTAATGCCGGAGGATGGATTGTGCTGGCGCGACTGCGACAGGATGCCTTCGATGGCCTCTGGGCTGGTGTCGACCGCGCGGCTTGCGTAAAGTAAACGGACGAGCATGGTTAGCCTTTCTGCGGGATCAATGCGAGGAATTCACGACGCAAGGTCGAATCTTTCAGGAAGACGCCGCGCATCACCGAGTTGATCATCTTGCTGTCCATGTCTTTCACGCCGCGCCAGGCCATGCAGTAGTGGCTGGCTTCCATCACGATGGCCAGGCCGTCGGGCTGGGTTTTTTCCATGATGAGGTCGGCCAGTTGCACCACCGCTTCTTCCTGGATCTGCGGGCGGCCCATGACCCATTCGGCCAGGCGCGCGTATTTGGAGAGGCCGATCACATTGGTGTGCTCATTGGGCAGCACGCCGATCCAGATCTTGCCGATGACCGGGCAGAAATGGTGGGAGCAGGCACTGCGCACGGTGATGGGGCCGACGATCATCAGCTCGTTGAGGTGCTCGGCGTTAGGAAACTCGGTGATGGTGGGCGGCGCTACATAGCGGCCCTTGAACACCTCGTTGAGGTACATCTTGGCCACGCGGCGCGCGGTGTTATGGGTGTTGTGGTCGCCTTCGGTGTCGATCACCAGGCTGTCGAGCACACCCTGCATCTTGCCGGTCACTTCGTCGAGCAGTTTTTCCAGCTCGCCCGGCTCAATGAACTTGGCGATGTTGTCGTTGGCATTAAAGCGTTTGCGGGCCTGGGCCAGGCGTTCGCGGATCTTGACGGAGACGGGTGTCCCTTCGTCGGTCGCATCCTGCAGGGGCGTGTCGGATTTCATAAGCATGCCAGATATTACCAGCCTGACCCCAAACCGTCTTGTCCGGAGTTTGACAAGGTTTTTAGCCTCCAGCCCAATTGCCATCTGGGCAAGTAGCTATCAATTTCATAGCTATCCAGCCCTTTGCCGGGCCGCGGGCGCCAACGCGCCTCAGTAGCGCTGCCCTGCCACCAGCAGCGCCAGCCGCACCAACGCGTAGGCCACCCAGCCCCGCAGGCGTTGGCCCAAAGGGCGATGGCTGTGGTCGGCCGGCTCCATGCGCCGCCCCTGGCTCACCATGGCCTCGCGCAAAATGCCCGCCAGCCGGCCGGCGAAGGCCTTGTCTTCCACCACGACATTGGCTTCGCGCGCCAGCAGCAGGCTTAAAGGGTCCAGGTTGGAAGAGCCCACGGTGGCCCAATGCCCGTCCACCACGGCCACCTTGGCGTGCAGGAAACCGGCCTCGTATTCATGGATCTCAACGCCCGCCGCCAGCAGCGCGCCGTAGACCGGGCGCGCTGCATGGTATTGCATGAAGTACTCGTAACGCCCCTGCAGCAGCAAGGTCACGCGTACACCGCGCCTGGCCGCACCGATGAGGGCCCGCCGCAGCTTGCCGCCCGGAAGGAAGTAGGCGTTGGCGATGATGACCTCATGGTGCGCCTTGCCGATGGCCTTGCGATAGGCGCGCTCGATGCTGCTGCGGTTGCGCAGGTTGTCGCGCAGGATCAGCGCCGCCTTGGGGCCGCCTGCGCCGGTGTCAGTGGCCGCGTCCAGGGGCGTGGCGCCGGTGCGCCCGCCATAACCCGCTGCCTTGAACTTCTCCCACGCGGCGGCCATGTGGCGTTGCCGCGCGCTGTAGCCCGCCTGCACACGCCACCACAGCAGCGCCATGGCGTCGGCGGCCTCCACAGCCAGGGGGCCGGTCACCACCACGGCAAAGTCGACACGCGGGGCCTGCAGCTCGCCGTGGTTGGGATCGTAAAAATCGTCGAGCACATTGATGCCACCACAAAACAGCGTGTGCTGGTCCACCACGCACAGCTTGCGGTGCAGCCTGCGCCAGCGTTCGGGTACCAGCAGGCCCAGGCCGCTCAGGCCCGTGCCGAGGGGCGAATACACAAACCAGTCGACTTTGGCCGCGGCGAATTTCTCCCGCCACTTTGACGGCAAGGGGCTGGTGCCTATGCCGTCCACCAGCACCTGCACCGTGACGCCTCGCCGTGCTGCGCGAATCAATGCTTCGGCCACCTCGGCACCGGCGCCGTGGAAATCAAAAATATAGGTTTCCAGCTGAATCCAGGTGTGCGCCGCATCCAGGGCCTTGACGAGTGCGGGGAAAAAATCCCGCCCGCCCTGAAGCAACTGCAACGCACCGGACTTGTGGAGTGGAAACATGGCCAGCGGCTTTTTTCCTGGAAGTGGGGAGAGTTGGGGGGGGCCATCCCATTTGAACCGACTGGCCGGTGTTTGCCAATCCAGTGAAACGCCAAACACACAAAGTGTTGCGCCTCTGCCCTGCGCTTGTGGTTCAGGTGACGAATTTCGGCAGGAGAAGCACCGCTTCTGCATTCGAGGGTGAGAAGCAGAGGTCAGCAGCCGCGTGATACGGCAGCCATTGCGAAGCGGTGTGTTCCCTGGGATTGAGCTTCACATCGCGCGCCTGGGGCAGGCACAGGCTGAAGACATGCTCGGTGTTGCGGGTAACCCCGGGCGCATAGCGATGGCGCCAGACCGGGTAAATCTCATACACATTCGCAAGGCCCCAGTCGCGAAACTGTCCGGGCGCCGCATCGATGCCGGTTTCTTCCAGCACCTCGCGCGCCGCCGTTTGCAGCAGGGGTTCGTCCGATGTGTCTTTGGAGCCCGTGACGCTTTGCCAGAAGCCGGGGTTGTCTGCGCGCTCGATCAGCAGCACATCCAGCTGCGGTGTGTGGATGACGACCAGCACAGATTCGGGGATCTTGAAAGGCTTCAAGGGTTCCCCGTGGCTGGTGATATCCAGCGCCTGTTCAGGCGGGCTGGGGGTTGCGCAGGCGGATGTGCAGTTCGCGCAATTGTTTCTCGTCTACCGGGCCTGGGGCATGCGTGAGCAAGTCCTGGGCACGCTGGGTTTTCGGGAAAGCGATCACGTCGCGAATCGACTCGGCGCCCGTCATCATGGTGACGATGCGGTCCAGGCCAAAGGCCAGGCCGCCATGCGGTGGCGCGCCGTACTGCAGCGCGTCCAGCAGGAAGCCGAATTTCTCTTGCGCTTCTTCAGGGCCAATCTTCAGTGCGCTGAATACCTTGCTCTGCACTTCAGCGCGGTGGATACGGACCGAGCCGCCACCGAGTTCCCAGCCGTTGAGCACCATGTCATACGCCTTGGCGATGCAACGGCCCGGGTCGGTGTCCATCCAGTCTTCGTGCCCGTCTTTGGGGGCGGTGAAGGGGTGGTGCACGGCGCTCCAGCGCTGGCCGTCTTCGTCGAACTCGAACATCGGGAAGTCGACCACCCACAGCGGCTTCCAGCCCTTGGTGAAGAGGCCGGTTTTTTTGCCGAACTCGCTGTGGCCGACCTTCAGGCGCAGCGCGCCGATGCTGTCGTTGACGACCTTGGCCTTGTCGGCGCCGAAGAAAATGATGTCGCCGTTCTGTGCGCCGGTACGCTTGAGGATTTCAGCAATGGCCGCATCGTGAAGGTTCTTGACGATGGGGCTCTGCAGGCCTTCACGGCCCTTGCTCGCATCGTTGACCTTGATCCAGGCCAGGCCCTTGGCGCCGTAGATCTTGACGAACTCGGTGTAGCCGTCGATCTCGCCACGGCTCATCTCGGAGCCGCCGGGCACGCGCAGGGCCACCACGCGGCCGCCGACGCTGGTGGCGGGGGTGCTGAAGACCTTGAAGTCCACCGTCGCCATCACGTCGGTCAGCTCGGTGAACTCCAGGTTCACGCGCAGGTCGGGCTTGTCGGAGCCGAAACGGTGCATCGCGTCGGCATAGGCCATGACGGGGAACTCGCCCAGGTCGGTGGCCAGCACGGTCTTGAAGATGTTGCTGATCATGCCCTGGAACATGTCGCGGATGTCCTGCTCGGCCATGAAGGACGTCTCGATATCGATCTGCGTGAATTCAGGCTGGCGGTCAGCGCGCAGGTCTTCGTCGCGGAAGCACTTGGTGATCTGGTAGTAGCGGTCAAAGCCCGCCACCATCAGCAGTTGCTTGAACAGCTGCGGGCTTTGCGGCAGCGCGAAGAACATGCCTTCGTTGACGCGGCTGGGCACCAGGTAGTCGCGCGCGCCTTCGGGCGTGCTCTTGGTCAGCATGGGGGTTTCAATGTCGATGAAACCGTTGGCGTCCAGGAACTTGCGCGTTTCCATCGCCACGCGGTAGCGCAGCATCAGGTTGTTCTGCATGTAGGGGCGGCGCAGATCCAGCACGCGGTGCGTGAGGCGCGTCGTCTCCGACAGGTTGTCGTCGTCGAGCTGGAAGGGTGGCGTGACGCTGGGGTTCAGCACGATCAGCTCGTGGCACAGCACCTCGACCTTGCCGCTTTTGAGGTTGTCATTGGTCGTGCCTTCAGGGCGGGCCCGCACCACGCCTTTGACCTGCACGCAGAACTCATTGCGCACGCCTTCGGCGGTTTTGAACATGTCGGCGCGGTCGGGATCGCAGACCACTTGCACATAACCTTCGCGGTCACGCAGGTCGATGAAGATCACGCCGCCATGGTCGCGCCGGCGATTGACCCAGCCGCACAGGCTCACGGTTTGGCCCATGAGGGCCTCGGTCACCAGACCGCAATAGTTGGAACGCATTTGGGAAACGATGGCCATAAAAATACTCGGACTTTCAGCGCCTCACGCGCGGGGTTTGCGGTTTCGCGGTTTAAAGGGGTGGGGTCAGGGGCGGGGTCACCGTTTTGGCGGGAACCACGACGCCCATCGAAATCACATAGGTCAAGGCTTCATCAACACTCATCTTGAGCTCGATGCAGTCGCTTTTCTTGAGCATGACGAAGTAGCCGCCCGTCGGGTTGGGCGTGGTCGGCACGTAGACGCTCAGGTAGTCGCCTTGCAGGTGGTTGACTACATCGCCGCCGGGCGTGCCTGTGAGGAAACCGATGGTCCAGACGCCTTCACGCGGCCATTGCACCAGCAAGGCCTTGCGGAAGGCGTTGCCGTTTTCCGAAAACACCGTGTCGGACACCTGCTTCACGCTGGAATAAATAGAGCGGACGATGGGAATGCGGCTCAGGAAGGAGTTGCCCCAGCGAACCAGTTTTTTGCCGAAAAAATTGCTGGCAACGGCGCCCATCAGCAGCACGATCAGCAGCGTGAGCAGCACTCCGAAGCCGGGGATATAGAACCCGATCAGCGTCCTAGGTTGCCAAGCCACTGGCAGGATCAGCAGCGTCTGGTCGAGCGTGCCGACAATCCAGTCGAGCACCCACAGCGTGATCGCCAGAGGCACCAGCACCAGGAGGCCGGCCAGAAGCCATCGGCGAATGGAAGCCATCACGAGGAAGTCTTCGAAGAAGAGTCGCCGCCCGACGCCTTGGCGGGCGCGGCCGGTGCGGGGGCAGGAGAAGAGGTAGCGGGGGCTGCAGCCGTGCTGGCTGGTGCGGCGGCGCCTGTGTCGGCTGGTTTGCTGTCACCGCCGTCGGTCTTGGGTGCGGGCGCGCCCGTGCTGTTGCCGCCGCGAAAATCCGTCACGTACCAGCCGGAACCCTTGAGCTGGAACCCCGCAGCCGTGACCTGCTTTTTGAATGCAGGCTCACCGCATTGAGGACACACCGTGAGGGGTGCATCCGAGATTTTTTGCAGAGTGTCCTTGGCATGCCCACAGGACTCGCATTTATAGGCGTAGATTGGCATAGTGCTTAAGGCTTTGAGGGGCAGTCCCGAGACAATTTCGGAAATTTCCCGGGAAATTTGCCTGGAAAAGGCTTCCAGATGCAAAGCCTTCAATTATAGGCCGTCAGGGGCCCTCCCCGGGGGGCTTTAGAAGAGCCGTACGCGCAGGAGGACCTGCATCGCAATCAAGCCCAAAACAAAGCCCAAACCGCCGTAAATCAGGCTTTGCAGCAGCTTGTTGGTGCGTTTTTGCTCTTGCAGCAACTCTTCGAGCTCCCGGCGGTTGATGCCCGGAGGGGATTTCAGGTACTGCGCCAGCAGGCGGGGCAGGCCCGGCAACAGCTTGGCATACGACGGAGCCTCGGCCTTGAGCTGCGCCATCAGCTTTTCGGGGCCTACTTGCTCCAGCATCCATTTCTCAAGGAAAGGCTTGGCGGTGCTCCAGAGGTCCAGGTCCGGGTCCAGTTCGCGGCCCAGGCCTTCAATGTTCAGCAGGGTTTTTTGCAGCAGCACCAGTTGGGGCTGGATTTCGACGTGGAAACGGCGCGAGGTCTGGAACAGGCGCATCAGCACGAGGCCCAGTGAGATCTCCCTGAGAGGCCGGTCGAAGTAGGGTTCGCAGCAAGCCCGGATGGCGGCTTCCAGCTCGTCTACCCGCGTCTCGGGCGGAACCCAGCCGGATTCCAGGTGCAACTCGGCCACCCGTTTGTAGTCGCGCTGAAAGAACGCACTGAAGTTCTGCGCCAGGTATTCCTTGTCGACCTCGGTCAGGGTGCCCACAATCCCGAAATCCAGCGAGATATAGCGCCCGAAGGTCTCAGGCGCCAGGCTGACCTGGATATTGCCGGGGTGCATGTCGGCATGGAAAAAGCCGTCGCGAAACACCTGGGTGAAGAAAATCGTGACGCCGTCGCGCGCCAGTTTTTTCATGTCCACGCCGGCATCGCGCAGGCGCTGCACCTGGCTGATGGGAACACCCTTCATGCGCTCCATCACCATGACGTCGGGCATGCAGAAATCCCAGACCATCTCCGGAATCATCACCAGATCCAGGTTTTGCATGTTGCGGCGCAGTTGCGCGGCATTGGCCGCCTCGCGCAGCAGGTCCAGCTCGTCATGAAGGTATTTGTCGAATTCGCCGACCACCTCGCGGGGTTTGAGCCGTTTGCCGTCAGCCGAAGCACCTTCTACCCAACCGGCCATCATGTGCATCAGCGCCAGGTCTTTTTCGATGGCGGGCAGCATATTGGGCCGCAGCACCTTGACGGCCACCTCGCGGCCGTTCGGCAAGGTGGCGAAGTGCACCTGGGCAATCGAGGCGCTGGCCACCGGGGTGTGCTCAAAGCTCGCAAAAATCCGGTCCAGCGGCCGGCCAAAGGCTTTTTCGATGATGGCGACGGCCACCACCGAGTCAAAGGGCGGCACCCGGTCCTGCAGGCGTGCCAGTTCGTCGGCGATGTCGGGCGGCAGCAGGTCGCGCCGGGTCGACATCACCTGACCAAACTTCACGAAAATGGGCCCTAACCCTTCAAGCGCTTCGCGCAGGCGCTCGCCGCGAGGCGCCTTCAGGTTGCGGCCAACGGAGACGATGCGGGTCAGCAGGCGGACCCACGGACGCTGGAAGCTGGAAAGCACCAGTTCGTCCAGTCCGAACCGCAGCATGGTCCAGACGATAAAAATGCCTCGAAAGAGACGGGTCATGCAGGCGCCTTCGCAGGCGCGGCGCCCTCATCTGTGGCTGCGGGGCCTGATGAGGCCGGCGCTTGCGGGGTGGCAACCGCGGAGGAAGAAAAAACCGAGGGCGACAATGGTGTCTTTGCCAAAAACTGCTTGAGTCCTTCAAACAGCTTGCGGCCGGCATCAGCCACCGCGTGGGCGGGTGCATCACCGATGAGGCGGGACAGGTCTTCCTCGGCGTCCCAGCGCAGATTTTCGGCCAGCCAGCCCAGTTCAGCCGCCAGTTGCACGTCGCCTTCGATCTTCACCGGCGGCGGCTTGCCTGCCATGACGGACTGGAAGGCGACCAACGGCGATTCGGTCGCAACGGTCAAGGACAGATCCGGTTTGGCGGAAGGTGATGCGCGGTCCACAAGCCCGGCCGGCGTCACAAGGAGGTCAATGGAGAAAAGCCCCCACTGGAGATGAACCACGCGTCCTTTTTGCCGCAGCAGGCGGTCTTGCGCCTGCTTTTCCTGCATCAGGACGTGGTTCAGAAACAGCACCAACCGTTGCTGCCCCTCATCCACCACCCAGGCGGGCGGCTGAAAGCGGGTGGCAATGGATTCCAGAAATGAAAAAGGGGTCGTAGTGTTCATACGACCCCGATTTTGCAGGATAAAACGCCTGACAAG